>Ga0265594_1000321_pt1 | contig 39624 bp, 38 predicted proteins | sample saktaG_11_FD_190147 | JGI IMG/M metagenome (GOLD analysis project Ga0265594, IMG submission 190147) | Saline water microbial communities from Sakinaw Lake, British Columbia, Canada - sak_2011_5_24_80m | ecosystem: Environmental > Aquatic > Non-marine Saline and Alkaline > Saline ... | reverse complement strand
CCCAGCATCCGTAAAATTCTGCATTTCAGCAGCAGCATTTCTACAGATTTTTCCTTTGACAATGCAACCGAACGTACGCTCTCCAGCGTATCAAGCGCCTCGACGAAATGCTCCTGTTCTATTTGAGCTTTCACCAGCAATGCGACCGCCTCGACATATTGTTCCCTCGAACTCTGCTCTTCCAGCGAATATTCAAACGCATCACAGGCCTGTTGATATTTTCCCAGCGCAAGGTTGGACTGCCCCAGCAAAAAATAGGCCGAATACAGGTTTTTGTTTTTGTCACTCCCGGCTAAATCAACGTATCGAGTCAGCCATTTCACCGCTTCTTCATACGCTTTTGTCTCATACAGACACCTGGCGGCTCCAATGGCGGAAGCTGTCTTCGATTCTGCGGACAAGCCAAAATTGTACACCCTTTGATACAACTGTGCGGCTTCGGCGTTAAGCCCCGCCTCCATTGTGGCATCCGCCAGGCACAGATAAGCCTGTCCGTAAATCTCTACATCAGGATACTGCTCGACAAGCAGCTTCAAATCCTCCCGGGCGCCCGGATAATCACGCAGAGACGCCTTCAATTTGCTCGAATGTAATAAGGCGAACGGCGCCAGTGGCATTTGTGAAAAACGATTAGCCACTAATTTATATTCCGCAATTGCCTCGATCGGCAGTTCTATCTGAGATTGCAGGAGCCCCATCACAAAATGAGCGCTGCCCAGCCGCTCGTCGCTGTAAAACGTCAGCACGAATTTTTGCCAAAGCGAAATGGCCTGCTCACTCAGAAAAGTTATATGTTGGCGTAAAGACGAATACTCGGCCGGGTCGTAAACAGTCACTTTCTGCCGACCGGGCTCTCCTTCCGTATATGCCAGCAACCCGGTACAGCCTGCTGCTGTCAGGACAATCTGCTGCGATGTCGCCGCCGGCAGATATAAGCTGACCGGCCTTTGCCGCAGAGCATCTTCTCCTGAATCCGCTGCCAAAGCACCGCTGAAAGCCCAGTGTAAATCAAGCTCAGCGCCGGTAGCAAATTTCGCCAGCAACTCCTCAACCGGCGCCCCATAAGAGCTTACAGAAAAGCGAGGCAGCCCCCCCTGCTCTTCGAGTTTTCGAATCTCAGGATCGAGCAACCCCCTGCCCAGGTGCTCGGTGCCGGAATTCAGTAATCTTCGCAGCTCGGCCTCGTTCAAATTGTCAAATGGATCCGAAGAAGCTATGGATTTGCCCCATAAATCACCGGGAATATCCGTATCGGTGCTGCTAAGTAAAAGAATGTGCCGTGTCAAACATTCGGCGACCAGAAACGAACAATCGCATTCGAATGACAATGCCCAGTCATCATCGAAATCAACCGCCTTGATTAGAGCAATCGTATTATAAGCCCTGGTTCTTGCCCTCAGGTATCGTTTCCTTTGTATTTCAAGCTGGCAGAGATGATAATTAGCCACTATCCTGACAGCGGGCGAACGGCTCTGAGAGACCATTGTCAACAAACGGCTCGACTGTTCGAAATCGGCGACCTGCTTCGCACATAAAGCCATTTTTAGCTGAAGAAAATCTCTGAGCAGCTCCTCGCCCGCCGGGAGAGCCTGGCGAAGCTCGTTATAAGCGGCGAAAGCCTTTTCGTATTCCTTTTGCAGAACAAAGTCACGGGCGAATTTTAAGGAAAGCGGTTGTGTTGGCAAAAGGACAGGCTCCGGCTCTTGAATCTGCGCCTGCTTTACCTGCCGGGAACCATCAGCAGTTGCCCCGGCAACGGGCGCTTGCCCGGCGGTCTGCCCCGACTCATCGGCGGGAATTGACCCCGAGCCGGCAACAAGTCCTGAGGGGGATTTCAACAATACATAAAGAAGCATCGATACGACGGCAATAATACAGACGGCAAGAATTTTCTGAAGGGTTGTAAAACGTTGATACTTATACCGGTTCAATTTCTGTAGCCACTGGCGTTCGCCGGCAGGCTGCTCGACTGGCGTCTCTTGGGAGGATTCTGCCAGGATGTTATAAAAATCCTCATCGCCGGCAAAAAGTTCGTATTCTGAAAGCTCCTCCTGGATAACTAAATCCGATTGTTCGATATCGGCCTTAAGGCTCTCTTCGTCAGCATCATCTGTAAATATCTCGTCGTCCGACAGCACCTCGGTAGTACTATCTTCATCGAGAACATCTTTTTGTTCTTCTGCCGCCATAGCTTTCAACTTCGCCCTGAAGCCCAAAAAAGGCAAATTCGAACCGGTTCATTAATTATATGAGGGCGTATTTCACAACCTCTTTTTCAGAGAACTGCAATAACTGTGCCAATCTTGTTATAAGTGGAGACTAAGGAGTGTTTCGAGGCTTTTAACGCGAAAAATTAATCTATTACGCCGGGTCAGGCTACTGATATTGCAATGATATGTCAGGATTCTATACGAACCGGCAGATTTTCTGACAACAACCAGAACTCTATAACCTTATCAGTAGATCGCTACAGGCTTGGACAAAGAGGAGACCGGAAAATCATTTTGTCCAACTTCAACACCAGCGGAGTTCCTGACAATACAAGAATTCTTTTCTATTTGATACTGCTTAACCTTAGCGTAAAGTGTTGCTCTGGTTATGCCAAGAAGAGCAGCAGCTCGTGTCTTTTGCCAGCCTGTTTCCTGCAAAGCAAGGGAAATCAACTCGCGTTCGGCCTTTGCCAATGAAAAACCTTTGATCAAATTGGCTTTGGGGCTGCCCGATACACGACCGCATTCATACGGATCGATTATAATTCTGCTTAATCCTATCTTTTCCGTTGTCTCCAGCAGAATCGCCCGTTCGATTACGTTGCTCAGCTCACGAACATTTCCGGGCCAATCGTGTTTCTCCAGAGCCTCAATTGCCAGTTGAGTCAGGGATGTTACCTTGGCGCGCTTCTCCGGGCAGATAGACGATGTCTTTAGAAAGTACTCAGCCAAAAGCCTGATGTCTTCTCTTCGGTCAGGTGATCTAAGAGGAGCAAGCGTTATAGGACTAACATTAATACGATAATAAAGATCACGCCGAAAACGATTGGCCAGAACTTCGTTATTTAGATTGCGGTTGCTTGATGCCACTATAGTAGCTTTGCAGTCAATATTCCCGATACCTCCGACCTTTCGGAAACTTTTTTCCTGCAGCACGCGCAACAATTTAGCCTGTAAATCTATCGGCATCTCGGAAATTTCGTCAAGCAGAAGTGTGCCGGTTCCAGCCAACTCCAAAAGTCCGGTCTTCTCACGATCAGCCCCCGTAAAGGAGCCTTTGACGTGACCGAAAAGTTCACTTTCAAGCAAATTCGCCGTTAGAGCGGCACAATTTATCGCTACAAACGGCTCGTTCGGATGTCTCAGAGTATGAATCGCCCTGGTCACCAATTCTTTACCGGTGCCTGTCTCTCCGACAATTAAAATTGGATTACATCGGCTCTCGGCAACGAGTTTAGTCATCTTAAGGGTATAAACAATAGCACAACTTTTACCAACCATAGACACAGAAGCAGCCAGGTTACCGGCAAAAAAACGACCCGTGTTTCCTTCAGAACTGGATGCCAAACACTCTGTTTTATGTCTGGTTTCACAATCCGAAGCTCTTAAATTATTCTTTATCCTGTTAATGATTTGCTCCAGCCTGTTGTAATCCCGTCTTCCCAGTAGATAGTCAAAGGCCCCCATCCGTATGAACTCATTAGATAATCCAGTGTCACTATTATCATTACCAACTACCACTACAGGTATATCGACTGAATTTTTATCGGCCTTATTAAGGAATTCGTGGATGTGGCTCGGATTAAACCTATGGTCGAAAAGAATTAAATTCGGACTTACCGTTTTAACAATATCCAGAGCATCGGTCAGGTCATCGGCCCCAAAAACTTCCCGGCCATACTGTTGAGCGAGCCGTTGAATTTCGGAGTCCTTGCTTACTGCAACAATTCTCCTAAGTAAACTCATCCTTTCCAAAACTATAAGCGCCACCTCTGAATCTGCTGTATATCGTATGGGTATGCCCGTTCAATATGTGGTCAACCCGTAGCCATAAATCGACAGACAGCCTGAAACAACTTTAATTATTTTATTGGACGGGCCCATAATGTCACTACTTCTGTCGGACCAAAATGCTTATTGATATTCTACGATGATGTTATAGGACATAGCATAGATGATTAAGCGTAACGCCGCCCTCAATAAATACGAGCATAGGAAGTAAAACTTGCAGCAAGACAACGCCGTTTCTTATGGGACGTCACGCGGGCACTCGATGCAGCAAATCATAACAAGAAAAGATCCCTGTAACTCTACCCGACCGAAACGGCAAAATTTTCTGGTATATAGGAAAATATGTCCTCTTTAATTATCTCCGGGAAAGCGGGCTTCAATACTCATTCAATTTTTTAGCCTCCCTAACATTCTTTTTGACAAGAAGTTGTGCACAACAGAACCAACTATAATTCTAATGTGGCACAACGATTGCTTACTTATGCGGTATGGTGATTCAGTGCCGAATTGTTGTAACAGGATTCAGAAAAAAACTTCATAGGATTTTAATCTTTAAGAAAAGGTGGTAAAAGTTATGGATTCATCGTCAGCCATCAACACTGCAAGCAACATCCAAATGGATTATATGAAACTTCTGGTAACACAACTGAAAAACCAGAATCCACTGGAACCGATGGATAATAACGAAATGGCTTCCCAGTTGGCGCAGTTCTCACAACTGCAGCAGCTCGAATCGATGAATTCAAACTTTGCAAAGGTCCTTGCCGGCACGGAACGTAACTACGCCAACTCGTTGATAGGCAAGGAGATTTCATTCGCATCGGAGGATGAGACCGGGAGCCGGGATATCACAAGCGGCATCGTCGAAGAAGTTATCAATAACGTTGACGGCGAGATAATTTTGGTCACAGCAGATCAAGCTGTCGCCTTAGAAGGCGTAATATCGGTCAAAAACTAATTTCAGATTTTAAAGTTTCAATATAAGGAGAAACAAAAATGAGTTTTGCATTGTCAGCCGGAGTTACTGGATTGCAAGCCCACCAAAAAATGCTTGATATAGCAGGTAACAACCTCGCCAATGTCAATACAACTGCCTTTAAGTCAAGCAGAATAACCTTCTCGGAACTGCTGAACGAGACGATTAAAAAAGCATCGCAGCCAACAACCGGTGTCGGCGGTACCAACCCGCAACAAATAGGCAGCGGCGTAGGCGTATCTGGAATTACTCCTAATATGTTGCAGGGTAATATCATAAATACAGGTAATCCTTTGGATCTGGCCGTGGAAGGAGAGGGTTATTTTGTGTTGAACGATAACCAGCAAAACGTTTACACTCGCGGTGGTTCGTTCGCAGTTGATGCATCTTCGAATCTGGTCGATCCTTCCACCGGCTATCACATACAGCGTATCGGTTCGGAAGGCGAGATTGACGGCTTCCAGACTCCCGGCATCAGCGAGATTAACGTCCCTTACGATGTAGCAATGCCGGCAAAAGACACATCAGAAATAGCAGTCTCCGGCAACCTGAGTGCAGATGAGGTCGGTTCTGTAACAAGAACGCAGGTAATAACTTCAAATTTAGCTTATACGAACAATGGCACTAATGCCACGGAAGCGACCGCAATCGCCAACCTCGACCAATTCACTGGAACACCAGCTGGGGACACAATCGCGATCAGTGGCTACGATAAGGACGGCAATCTATATGGTCCCGGTCCTGCTGTTGACTTTACTGTTACTGACGCGAGCACCACGCTGGGGGAACTCATCACTCACTTAAACACCACCGTTCTCAGCGGATCGACGGCCTCTCTGGTCAACGGCCAAATCCGGATAACCGATGATACCAACGGCTACAGCAACACCGATATGACCATGTCTTACTCCGGAGCTGGCTCACTGACGATGCCGGCGTATTTCGAGATATCAACCGTAGGTGGAGAGGAATCCAAGAGTATTAACATTACGGTTTTCGACTCCCAAGGTGGTAAACACGTTATTTCCGGCGCGTTTGTCCGAACGAACACCCCCAACACATGGGACATGGTGCTGACTTCTATCACCGGTAACATCAATCAGATAACCATGGATAACCGACGCATCAAAGATATAACTTTTAATCCCAGCGACGGTTCTTACGCCGGGTTAATCAGCACGGGTACACCCCAATTTGTAATGACCTTCGCACATGATACGTCGAATCCACAGACTATCCAATTAAATCTGGGTACGCAGGGCAAGCTGGACGGACTGACACAGTTTGCTGGAAACTCGACTGCAGTAGCAAGAGAGCAGGACGGTTATGAAGCAGGCAGACTCTCCACAGTCTCGGTCAATAATGAAGGTATAGTTATCGGTGCCTTCTCCAACGGTATCAAGAAAAACATCGCAACCATAGAGATAGCACTATTCCAGAACACATCGGGTCTGGAACGCTTCGGCAACGGATACTACATTCCTTCCGCCAACTCGGGCGAGGCCATTGCCACGCAGGCAATGACCGGCGGTGCAGGCTCGATCCACGGCGGATCGCTGGAAAAATCCAACGCTGATGTTGCAACCGAGTTCGTCAGTATGATTCAGGCCCAAAACGGCTTCCAGGCAAACGCCAGAACCATCAAAGTCGCAAATGATATCCTGCAAGAATTGACAAACCTAATTAGATAGTAACTTTGGAAATGTGAGATGGTAACCGCATCAGTAATAACCACAGGATTGAACGCTGTTTTTTTGGCATTGACGCCGATTGCGCGGTGGCATGCCGCCAGTCGGCTTGACAGCGCCTCGACAGACCATCGCTGGTTTATATTACTTAGTGTGATTGCCGTAATCATATTGACTGTGCTGCTCATCGCAGCCAGCTATAACAACAAGGTTAAAGAACGAAAAGCCACCAATAAGATATTTATTAATTATGCCAAAAGAATGGGTTTAAGCCGGCGCGAACGTCATATCCTGCTGGATATAGCAAAAAAAACGAAACTAAAGCGAATCGAATCAATTTTTACGATGGTCACGGCTTTCGACCGCGGAGCCGCCGAATTAACAAAAGATGCCCTTGCACGTCGTGGAGCCAAGACGAGCAAAAATCTAAGTGCTCAGTTGTCCGTTCTTCGTGAAAAACTCGGCTTCGAGAACAAAAGTTCAATCCTGGCAGGCTCGTCGGCAAACTCGAACAAACCAAGCAGCAAACAAATCCCTCCCGGCAAACAACTTCATATGACTCGCCGCAAAACCGGTAACGAAGCAAATATCGAGTCTACTGTTATAGAAAATAATGATGTCGAGCTTACCGTCAAACTTAAAGTGTCTTTGGAAAGCAAGCCCGGCGAGCACTGGTCCGTGCGTTATTATTTTGGCGCATCGGTTTGGGAGTTCGAGACATCTTCGATAAGCTGCTACGGCAACATTTTGGTTCTTAATCACAGCAATAACATACGATTCATCAATCGCAGGCGTTTTTTGCGTGTTCCGGTAAACAAGCCTACCTTCATCGCACGATTCCCATTTGCACGAATGCTCCTGCCAAAAAGTCATAGCGATAATGGCATAGGGCAAGATTCGACCAACATCTCCGAAAACAGTTGGGGACCGCCGGAATTCGTGCAGGCATCTGTTACTGAGCTGGCCGGTCCGGGTCTGCGTATAGAAGCACCGCTGGAAGTAAAGGTGGGCGACAGAGTGCTGGTAATACTTAAGTTGAGCGAAGAACAGGACAATAAACCAGGTTCGAAGAGTACCGGCAAAATCGCCCCGGAAAAAATCGTGGAAAATATCGGCGAGGTCCGGCACACGAAAAGCATAAAAAATGGTTTTTCAATAGCAGTTGAATTGATAGGGCTCAGCGATCCGAACATTAGCGAACTGATTCGCGCTACCAACTCGGCTTCCCTGAAAACCAGGGCCAAAAGCAAAGGCGCCCAGACCTTCAATGGCAGCAACGATAACAAGAAGTCAGAGCGGCCGGAGCCGGCAGTAGTGCAGGGAGTCTGAAATGTCAGTGATTACAGATCAGGTTAGTACAAGCATTGATGCGTTAACACAGGAATTCGATATCATTGCGCACAACCTGGCCAATGTAAGCACAGTCGGATTCAAGCGGAGATGCAATGCTTTTTCAAAATCCCTCGAGGCACAAGATACAGAGGCATATTCGCCCGGAACTATCGACTTGAACTCAGCATTTGATTTTTCCCAGGGCAGTATCGTTAAGACAGACCGGCCATTGGATTTTGCCCTGCACGGGAAAGGCTTCTTTGTGATAGAGACTCCCAAAGGGCCGCTTTACACACGCAACGGCACATTTCAAACTAACCAAAACAGCCAAATCGTCGATTCGCAGGGGCGTATCGTCGCAGGCCAGGCCGGCCCGATAACGATACCAAGCGATGTTGGAATCTCGCAACTAAGCATATCGAGTGACGGAACCATCAGTGCCGGCGAAATTGCTATTGGAAAATTCAGGCTGGTCAATTTCAACGATAACGATAACAAACTCGTGCCGACCGGCGATAGCTGCTACCGGATGCCCGATGAGAATATACAACCGGTCGAAGCAGAACAACTCGTTGTAAAACAAGGATACCAGGAAGCATCAAACGTACAGATCATAGACGAACTGGTGGATATGATAATGGTGTCAAGACTCTACGAAGCGAATATGAAATCCATTACAGCAGAACAACAGGCTTCAAGCAGTCTTATGAGCGTAGCTTTGGGCTGAGAAGTCATCAAGATAGAAGGAGAATAATATTATGTTGAGAGCATTTTCCACTGCAGCAACCGGAATGACTGGCCAACAGACGATGGTGGACGTAATCGCTAATAACCTTGCCAACGTCAACACGTCGGGATTCAAGCGAAGCCAGTTAAATTTCCAGAATTTGCTTTCTGTCACAATGAAAGAGCCCGGCACGGAAATAGCTTCAGGCATAAATTCACCGAGTGGAATAGAAATTGGCAGCGGAGTCCGTGTCGCATCAACGATAAAAGTTTTCAGTCCCGGTGAACTCGAGAATACCGGCAATCCTCTCGACATAGCTATTGCAGGTGACGGCTTTCTTCAAGTGACTATGCCGAACGGTGATCTAAGATACACACGCGACGGCTCTCTGTTGACAAATGCCAACGGTGAATTAGTTACCTCTAACGGATATTCTATAGAGCCAGCCGTCAGCGTTCCGACAGACGCCGTTTCTGTGAGTATCGAAAAAGACGGAGGAGTTAATATTACCGACTCATCGGGAACTCAATCGGTCGTAGGCACGATTCAACTGGCCCGCTTTCCGAACCCATCCGGCCTTTCAAGCGAAGGCGGCAACCTGCTTTCAGAAACCGGGGCAAGCGGCACACCCACGACCGGCACACCGGGAGAAAACGGCTTCGGCTCAATCCAGGCGGGATTCCTGGAAAAATCCAATGTGCAAATGGTAACCGAATTGGTCAATCTTATAACCGCACAGCGGGCATACGAGATAAACTCGCGTGCAATAAAGGTGGGCGACGACATGCTTCAAACGGCAAATAGTATCGTTAGATAGAAAATCATTATGAGCGTAAGAAAAAGCACAAAAGCACAACGGTATAAGAACACAGGAATATTTGCAGCTTGTGTGGTTATGACTTTTGCGCTTTTTTGCCCGGCATCGGCAAATAACAAAACCAGCAACTCACAGAAAGACTCTTACTTAAAGATTTACCTCCCGAGAGAAGTCGCGGTCAAAGACAGCAACTTAAGCCTGGGCCAGGTCAGCATCATCCAGGGCGGAGAATCTCTTGTAGCCAAGGCAGGCAAAATCGCATTAGGGCGGATTTCCCTACCGGGCCAAACGATTATCATCGACAGGCCAATGGTTCTAAGCAGGTTGGCGTGCAACGGAATTCCCACATCAAAAGTAACATTCACTGGTTCGGAAAAGATAACAGTAAAGCAGCAAAACCAAACTATCAGCAGTAGCGAATTTGTTTCATTGGCAAATTCTTTTTTAGAAAAGAATCCTCCCGGCGATTCGGTTTGCAAATGGAATCCGATACGCAAGCCCAAGGATTTTATTGTCTCTGCAGGGAGTAAAAACATAAGCATTTCTCCTCGATTGGTCCAAACCGGCGTAAGAAACCAGGCGAGAATCGAGATTGCCGTGCTTTCCGGAAGCAACAAGATCGGCGTGCGTCAAGTAACTTTTGCACTGATATATGACCGTCAACAAGCAGTCACAAAGGTAGATATTCCGGCGGGCGGCGTCATTAGTCCTGAGAACATAAAGATAGAAAAGATTCAATCGAATGATCCTGAGCCTTCTAATTGGAAGCCGCCTTACGGTCTCATTGCTAAACGCCGGCTGCCGGCAAACACCGAGCTTCGACCAAATATGTTAGAGTCTCTCGAATCTCCAATTATTGTTAAGCGTAATCAAAATGTTGTTATTCGTATCGAAAGCCCCGGATTTCTGATTACGGCCGTCGGCAAAACTATGCAGGACGGCAGAGCCGGTGATTATATAAAAATCCGCAATACGGATTCACAGCGGATAATCTTAGCCAGGATCAGCGAAGACGGCAGCGTTGAACCGGTGTTATAGAAAACATATTCTGTAATAAGTCAGAAAATGAAAATCGATAAAAGGAGAAATAATGAACAATAAATCATTAGTATTGATTGCCTTAACAGCCTCGGTATTGCTCTCAACCGCCTGCTCTCAAGCAGGTTCCATCTGGGCCAAGAGGAACAAGAACATGAAAGCAATATACGCCGATGATGTAGCTCGCCAGATAGGTGATGTCATTACTATCACAATCACCGAAAACAGCAAGGTGGATAACAAGGCAAAAAGAGATATGAAAAAGGAAACCGACCGGTCAAATACTTTCAACGGAGACCTTGGCGACTTCGCAGACCTCGGTGAATTCGGTATGAGCGCCCAATCGGGAAATGAGTTGAAAAGCAAAGCTGATTACAAAGACGAACGAAAGTTTGTCGACAACATTACCGTAGTCGTAGTTGATATCCTGCCGAATCGCAACCTTGTAGTTTTAGGGACTCGTAATCGCGATATTTCAGGTGACACACAAACCATTGAGGTAAGCGGCATAGTCAGGCCAAGTGATGTTTCGTTTGATAACAAGGTTAAAAGCGAGCAGGTCGCGGACTTTCGTATTGTCTCCAGGAATGGTGGAGTTTCAGCACCGTACACCAAACCGGGCTGGCTCGGCAGTATATTAGATATTGTCTGGCCGTTCTAATTGCACTATATAGACAGATTTTCTCAGAGCAATAACTTATGAAATCAATAACAATGACGATACGAGCCAAAACGCAAAAGAGCGTAATAACACTAATGACCTGTGCAGTTATGGCTTGTGCTTTTATGCCCGGTGTCGGGCAATGCGAGCGAATAAAAGATATTGTCGACATTCAGGGCCTTCGAGGCAATCCGCTCACAGGTGTTGGCCTGGTAATTGGCCTGGCCGGCACCGGCGATACAACACTGCTTTCACGACAAATGCTGACGAATATATTGAGAGATTCAGGTCTTGTTCTCAATCCCACCGACTTGACCGGCGGCAATATTGCCGTTGTCATGGTAACGGCAGCGCTGGGCCCCTTCGCTCGTGAAGGTTCGCGATTAGATGTCGATGTCTCCGCGATAGGAGACGCCAAAAGCCTCCAGGGTGGGAAGCTTTTGCCGACACCCCTAAAAGGCCTCGATGGTCAGGTTTACGCCGTAGCCCAGGGGGGGATTTCAATCGGTGGCTGGACGGCATCGGGCGATAAAGCCTCGATTACAAAGAACCACCAGACCGTCGGAAGAATTCCGGACGGCGCCACAGTTGAAAAGGAAGAAATCGCCACATTTGTCGAAAATATCGCCGGAAGCAGGATAATTACATTAAATCTCAGAAACGTCGATTTTTCAACTGCAAGGCAAGTCAGCCAGGCCATTAACCAGGATTATCCACAGAGTGCCGTAGTCGTCGACGCCGGCACCATTCGAGTTAAAGTGCCCGACGAAATCCGTCAGCAGGATATAGCCGGCTTCATAGATGATATTACAAAACCGGAAGTCCAGGTCGATGTCCCCGCGGTAGTTGTTATCAATGAGCGCACGGGTACCATTGTCGTCGGCGAAAACGTCGGCATATCCGCAGTGGCAATTTCCCAGGGCAGTCTCGTTGTAAAAATCAAAGAAAGCGAAATCGTCTCTCAGCCTACCGCTCCTTTCTCCGATTCGGGTAGAACGGAAATAGTCCAGGACACGAAAATAGGAATCGAAGAACAAGAGGCGTACCTGATTCCCGTATCCCGGTCAGTCACCGTCTCGGAGCTGGCCAAAAGCATCAATGCCATAGGTGCGACACCGACAGACTTGATAGCGATATTCAATGCCCTTAAAGAGGCCGGTGCCCTTCAAGCCAGGCTGATAATAATGTAGGAGCATTTTCATGGATAGTGCCAAATTGATATTAACCGAACCAGTCTCGCCGCCGGCACTGCTGGAGCATCTCCAAAAATCGGGACTTAAAAACGTCTCAGAAGAGAAAAAAAAGCAAATCGCCAAAGATTTTGAGTCTGTCCTGCTCAACAAGATGCTGGATGAAATGAAAAATACGGTCGGAGATTGGGGCTTTGAAAAGGACGGGCCTTCCAATCAGGTACAGGGAATATTCTGGATGTATCTTGCGCGTGATATTGCAAACAACGGCGGCATCGGATTATGGAAGGACATACACCAATTTCTAAACAATGCCGAGAAGGCAAACACTGCAGGCAAGTCACTGGATGGGCAAATATGAAAGCGACAGTAGCTTCAATAGAAGATAAAGTCGACCAGTTGTTGGCTTGTTTGGACCAGGATGTGCAGCATATGCAGGAAAGTCTGCTGCGGTTGAATGAAATGCGCAGATTGGTTATCAAACGCGATGAAACCGCTTTGGGCAAACTGCTTGAGAGCATTCAGGCCGAGGCTGGCTGTAACAGGGATCACGAATTAAACCGCAAATCAATACGGAAAGAATTGGCCGACAGTCTTGGCTGCGGTTTCGAGCAAATGACTTTATCAGCACTTGAAGCAAATCTTCCAGAAGCAAAAAAAGACCAGGTAACTCAGATGAAAGCAAAGCTAAGATCACTGAGTGCGGAACTTAAGAAAGAATATTTGAGCACCGCTTTGCTCTTATCTGAATGCGCCAGATTCAATAACCTGCTTTTGAAAGGTATTTTCAACCTCGGCAAGACAGAGTCGCTTCACTACAACTCCAATGGTGAAACCAGACGGCAAATTGATACGGCCTTTGTAAATTTACAGATTTAAGGGACATAATCTCGCATTTGTTGAGCTTAAGCTAAACAAATGCGAGACAGGAAGCTTGAGAATCGTAGTCTAAACGGATATAAGAAATGGATAGTTTTGGCATAGGGATCAGCGGCCTTAATGCAGCTCAAAGGGCCTTTGACATAATAGGCAATAATATTGCCAATGCAGCCACTGACGGCTATCACCGTCAGAGACTGAATCTAACCCCGGCTTATTCGTCGCAAATCGGCCCCGTCATTTTGGGGGGAGGTGTCGATATTGCCGGAATTACCAGGATAATCGATGGCTTTCTGGAAAAAGAGATTATCCGGCAGCAGTCCTCGTTAGAGCAGGTCTCGCAGGAACTTGCTATGCTGCGTACGGTTGAAAACTCATTCGGCGAGCTTTCGGACGGCGGTGGTTTGAGTACTGCTTTGGATGACTTTTTCAATGCTCTGCAGGATCTCAGTGCCCATCCGGCAGAAACCATCTGGCAAAACCAGGCTGTAACCTCAACTCAGACCATGGCTGCCAAATTTAATACCCTCGGACAATTTCTGACAACATTGGAAAGCCAGATTCCCCTGGAAGCAGAGAACGTAGTCAATCAGATTAATGATCTGACAGGCACAATAGCCGAACTCAACCACAACATAAACAAACAGGAAATAAGCAGTGGCCAAGCCTACAATCTGAGAGACCAAAGAGATCAGTGCATAACCGAGCTATCCAAACTAATTAACGTAGAGACCGAGTCCAGAGAATATGGTGTAGTAGACATCAGTACCAACGAAATCCCCTTAGTGGTAAGCACCTCCGCTCTTGAACTGGAGGTGGGTATAACAGAAAATTTAGAGCTGGGTATTACCGCTGCCGGCAGGTCGAATTACAACACAGATGTTCAAGGCGGACGGCTCGGAGCATTAGTATCGCTAAAAAACGATCTGATCGCCGGCATTCAAAACGATCTGGACAATCTGGCAAATGCAATAATACAACAGATAAATCAATACCATGTTCAGGGTGTGGGTTCGGAAGGTTCATTTACCAGCTTAACCGGCTGGGTAAATGAAAGTGGAGATTTGTCCGATTTTTCCACTGTTGCTGTCGGCTATACGTACATCCGAGTTACAAATACCAGCACAGGTGCCGTAACAAGAACTCAAATTGATGTAAACCAGGACGCCGCCTCCGATACACTAACCGAGATAGCTGGCTTTATAAATGGCGCCGGTGTTGCCAATGTAACAGCTTCGGTGAATTCATCGAATCAACTGACTATTTCAGCTGATACAGGCTATAAATTCGATTTTCTACCCGCTGTATTGCCTACGGCGACAACCGATTTTGCAGAAGCGTTGCCGCCAACTGTAACAGTATCGGGTATCTACACCGGCACTTCAAATGACACCTTGACTTTCACGGTTTCTGGCGACGGTTCTGTGGGTAATGATGACAGTCTGCAACTTATCGTAACTGATAGTACCGGAACGATTGCTACGGTTAATATAGGCTCTGGTTATGCGGTAGGAGATGAAATTACGATCGGTGATACTGGAATCAAAATAGCTCTAAGCATAGGTGATCTGAACCAAACAATCGAGGATGACAAGTTTACAGTGCAGGTGTTTGGCAACACCGACACCTCAGGCCTGTTGTCGGCGGTTGGCATCAACACTTTTTTCTCAGGCAGTAATGCGCAGAATATAGCTGTTTGTGCGGATATAACTGCTAATCCCAAACGAGTGGCAACAGCTCTTGGGGAGGATATGACCGACAATAACAACGCATTACGGATAGCAGCTTTAAGAGACCAGGCCGTATCCGATTTGGACTCCTTGACGCCCGGTGAGTACTATCGCCGGTTGATCACGGATATCGGCCAGCAGGTCTCTGTCAAACAGTTGCACCAGAAAAACGTCGAAGTCATGGTCCAAAACCTTGCCAGTCAGCAGAGCGAAATCAGCGGCGTCAACATTAACGATGAAGCCGCGCGCATGTTGATCTTCGAGCAAATGTTCAAAGCAATGGCCAAATACCTGAGCACACTTCAATCATCACTATCAACTATTATGGAAATAATATAAGAAATGAGCGGATCACTTAACAACATATATAATAACGTAAGTTATGCTTTGTACCTGCATTCAGTAGAAATGATTCGGCTGCAGGAACAAGTAACTACCGGCTCGCGGATAAATCGGCCTTCTGATGATCCTTCTTGCTCATATCGTGTACTAACTCTCAATTCTCAGGAAAAGTCTCTGGGAAACTATATAAACGACCTCTCGGAAGCCGTCGGCACACTGGATCTTTCCTTTACTGTTATTCAGGATATACAATCAGCTATCGTAGAGACTAAAGTACGTCTGACTCAAGTAATGGGCGGCATATACAACGAAGAAAACAGAGAGCAGCTCGCAGAAGGAATCAATGATACATTAGAAAAGGTAGTCTCATTGGCTAATACCAAACACATAGGCCAATACCAGTTCGGGGGAAACAATACGAAATCGGCACCATATCTCGTGGAACGCACTAACGGGAAAATCACCAGTGTAACATATCAGGGTAGTCTTGAGAATCGAGAAATAGAAGTAGCTCCCGGCATAAAATCATCGGCTCTTCACGTGGGCTATGATATCTTCCACTCAGATGATCGCAGCGATCCGGTTTTTCTGGGCGATACAGGCGCAGCGGCAGGCTCGGGAACATCGAGCGTTAAAGGCGACGCATGGCTAACGGTAACTGACGATGGTGGCGGCAGTTATGATTTGTCTATTGATGATGGAGCCACAAAAGTGAACGTTGCAGCAGAAGTTTTAGCGGGAGCCAATATAGCCAACATAGCTGTAACAAATGCAAGCGGAGAAGTTTTGTATGTAGATGCTACAAATATAAGCAGCACTGGTGTAGATATGGTTAGTGTTCCAGGAACCTACAATATATTTGACACTCTTATTAGTGTCAGGGATTTATTGAGAAACGAAAGAGAGCTTTCGGACGCCCAATTGCGAGAGCTGCAGGATAACTCGCTAACTGTGCTGGATGAGATAAACGAACTTATAGTGCAGGCCGAAGTTACTATCGGCTCAAAAATAGGTTTTCTGGACAACCTCAAAGAAAGTCTGGAGAAGCTAAAATATGACGCTGAAGATGAAGCGACTCTTCTACAGGAAGCCGATATCGCCCAAATAGCTATTGATTTGTCCAGACGTGAAGTTCTATATCAAATGTCGCTGTCAATAGCCGGAAAACTTATGTCCTTGTCGCTGCTGGATTTCATCGGGTAGCCGCCGGGGACGAGATTCAAAAAGCAGAAAGGCATGTTCTTGAACAACATATATGTTTGATATTTATACATATTTCATGGGGGATACCGCCAAATTGCAAATATGCAACAATACAGTCTAACGGCACGGAATTTGCATGTAAGACTACCAAGGTTTCAGCTTTTTTCGTAAGCAAAATCAGCTTCGCGGGACTTTATAGGAGTAAAGCAAATGACACTGGGACCAGATTCGGACCCGCTTGGCGGGCGAGCACAAAACAACGCATTTGAAAACACAAATCACTACGAAAGGGGTTTGCAATTAGCCGAAGCCGGCAGATATCAGGATGCCCTTGTCTGCATACAGGAGCATCTTCGCACGGCACCCGACGATGCACAAGCCCTGAACGATACCGGTGCAATTCTTCATTGCCTCGGCCGCTCGAATGAAGCGATCGATCATTTTGTTAAAGCTCAGAGACTGCTGAATGACTCGGCCGAGATAGTATGGAATCTGGCCGAAGCATATCTCGCAACCAGTAAAGCAAATGAAGCCATGCAGCTTTTCGATAAAATGCAGCAGTTGGGCGTGCTGAACGCGGACATCCTGAACAGAACCGCCAACGTATTCCTGAATCAGAATAACAAAGCCGATGCCATCGAGATGCTGCTTGCCTCACTGCGAATTTGCCCCAACCAGGAAATCCTCGAGCCAATGGTCAAGGTGATTCGCTCTAAAAGGCCGAAGGTGGCCTTTTTCTGTGGATTAACAGGTGATACAAAATTTCTAACTGATATTTACGCATTCACCGAACGCCGTTTCAATGTGAAGTTCTTCGAGGAGCAAGATGTTAATCAAATGTATGAATTGATGAAATGGAGCGACATTTCATGGTTCGAGTGGTGTACCAATATAGCAGTGGAAGTGGCAAGATTACCTAAAGTATGCAAGAACATTGTCAGGCTTCACCGTTTTGAAGCCTACGGGGACTGGCCAAGCCATGTCCAATGGGAGAATATCGATTCGCTCATCACCGTCGGCAACTCATTTGTCGAAGAAGCCCTGTTGAAACAGGTCCCGGATATCAGAAATCGAACACAGCTTATTACAATCCAGAATGGCGTGAACCTTGATAAATTCAAGTTTACTGATAGATCACGCGGCAAGAATATTGCATCTGTGGGGTATCTGAATATGAAAAAGAACCCAATATTCCTTATGCAATGTATGCAAAAGCTGCATTACATTGACCCGGAATATAAGCTGTTTTGTGCCGGAGATTTTCAAGACCCGATGCTCGAACAATATACCAAACACATCGTTCGGACACTTAAGCTAACGGATGTGGTGCTCTTTGACGGCTGGCAAGAAGATATGAATGCATGGTTAAAGGACAAGCATTATATTGTCTCTTACAGCACCGGGGAAAGTCAGGGCATGGGATTGCTGGAGGCAATGGCCTGCGGTTTAAAACCGGTGGTTCATAATTTCCCCGGTGCGGACCAAATCTTTCCAACCGAGTTTTTATACAACATCACCGAAGAATTCTGCGAGCACATTCTCTCCGAACAATACGAACCACAAAAGTATCGCAGGTTCGTCGAAGAAAATTATGCACTGAAAAACAAGTTGCCCAAAATCAACAATATTTTCACTAAACTCGAAGCCGACATAGATGCACAGCAATCAGGAACTCCGCTATACGATAACCCACTACCTGGATCCTCTAATAGTGGAATTATCAGCGGAGTCCTACCCTCCGGCTTTCGAGAACAATCTGATTGTATAAATCTTAGCTGCTTAGAAAATTTTTAGATACTTATGGAATGAGAAAAAACTACGAGAAAAAGGCTGGGCCGGTTGTCAGCGTGATTGTCCCGACTTTTAACCGGCCACAATACCTCTCTAAGGCTCTGGCCGGCGTTTTGCAGCAGAGCTATAGAAATCTCCAGATCATTGTAATCAATGACGGTGGAGAAGATGGACACCCTTTTGTTAGAAGCAAAGATAATGCGTAAAAATAAGGATTTTATTTCGGCAATTGAACTACTCAAAACAGCAGAACAAATACTTGAAAATCCTGTCCGGCACTTATCAGGTAGCTGCCTGCTTTCACAGGCGCAGCTTTCAGAGCACGAATAAGTACGGAATGGGAATCCTTGAAGGAAAAAAATTGCTATGGACATAACACATAACAATGTTGATCGGCAGCATGATTCGACTCAGCATTATGAAGCTTTGCAGGAAATGGGAGATTGTTACGCTTCTGTCGGCAACTACAAACTGGCACAAAAATACTACGATAAGGCAGCCGTCCTGTCACCTGATGCACCGGATCCTTATGTCGGACTTGGAGTAGTCGCCCTGCAGAATAATCAGCTTGATGAAGCCGAAATAGCCTTCAAGGTCGCATGCCGGCTGGATGCCAATTGCGCCAAGGCTTATGCCGGCCTGGGCTTAACTGCACAGCAGAGAACCGATTACAAACAGGCATTTGAGATGTATCTTAAAAGCCTGGAACTGGACACCGAAAATCTCATAGCACTACTCGGCCTGTTTCAGGCCTCCTGCCAGATGGGTTCATTTGCACAAGTTATTCATTACCTCGATGTATATTTGAACATGCATCCGGGTGACACATCCGTTATGTTTCCTTTGGCGGCGCTATATATGAAAGACGGCAGGTTCGAGGAATCCAAAAAAGTTCTGCTGGACGTCCTGACTCTGAACGAAAACCATAAAGACGCCGCTAACCTGCTGGAAGAAGTCGAACACAGTCTGGCCCAGGAAAATCAGGCAGGGACTCAAACCGGATGAGCACTGATAAACAAATATATATGCTGGATGAGTTGCAGAGCCTGTTAGAAAAGCAAATAGAAATGGCCCGCAGAAGCAATTTGCGTCGTGTTGAGGCACTGGCTGAGCAGGCCGATTCTGTCGTTGAGAAAATTGTCAAAACAAAAACGTTTGACCAACCTGAATTTGACGGCCAGCGCAAACATCTGGTGAAATTGTACAAAAAACTGCAACTGATACTTGCAGCAGGGAAAGATTCTGTCGGCAAGCAACTGAGGCAGGTTGGCAACGTCCGAAAAACACTCAAGGCATATCGTGACAACGGCTGATTCAAACTTGATATTTAAGTTCGGCCTATTTCGTTCGATAATATTGGGAAGGGCCATAAGAAGGACAATCTGGCACTTTTTGTGGTATAAAGCATAGGATAACGATTAGGAAATAAAATGGGCGAATTAAGATTTCCAGGTCTGGCAACAGGTATTGATACTGCTGCGCTCATCAAGCAGCTTATGATAATCAACAGCCGAAGACTTGCCACATATCAAGTAAAAAAGACGGAATATGATGCCCAAACCACCGCGCTGAGCGAATTGCGATCCAAAGTCAGTGCCCTGCAATCAGCGGCGAGCGCCCTTTCCGATGCCGATAACCTGGACATTTTCAGCACAAGCACCAGCGATAGCGATATACTGACTGTCGGCGCATCATCAAATGCAAATCCAGGCTCTCATTCAATCGAAGTCGATCAATTGGCAACGACAGAAACCTGGATACAGGATACTTCAACCTTTAATTACGAGACCGATTACGTATTAACAGATGATAGTAACGGCGTTTTTATCTATTCGTATAACAATGTAGAGAGAACAATAACGGCTGTCAAAAATGTAACTACGCTTGAAGACATGGTTAACTTGATAAATAATGACGAGGACAATCCCGGTGTTACAGCCAGCCTACTCCACCAGGGAGGCAAATACCACCTGATGCTGAGCGGCCAGGAAACAGGCGAAGATCACCAGATATCTGTCAATGTCAGTAATACAGAAGTATGGGAGGCGTCATCAGCCCTAACCGATAATAGTGTAAATGTCGGCTTGACTACCAAAATCACAGAACTTGATTCATTTGGCGGCACCCTTGGAGCCAGCGATGGTGCATATATTACAATTAGCGGAACGCGAACCGATGGAACCACATTCACTACAAACCTTGATGTTACCGCAAACACTACCGTTGGTCATATTATTGACGAAATTAACAGCCGATTTGAGGTTGACGGGGCAAGAGCTGCTACAGCCACTCTCGTTAATGGCAAAATTCGTCTTACAGACCATACCTGTGGGGCAAGCACCTTAGTGCTTAGCACACTGACTTATAATAACGGCTCAGGCTCAACAACCTTGACTGATATAACTTTTGATGAATCTGTAAAAGGCGGCACCATCCCGGAAAGTCTTTCATCTTTTGCGTCAACGTCTTTTACCCAAACTCAAGATGCTCAAAATTCGCAGATTAAGATAAACGATTTTACACCAGCGGCAGTTGCCGAGATACAAACGTTGAGCACTGACGTTGTGCCAACAGGTGGCACATTTACCCTGAGTTACGGAGGACAAACCACTATTGCCATCGACCACGATGCAACACCTGCTTTTATTAAGGCTAAACTTGAGGAGCTGTCAACTGTTGAGGTAGGTGACATAATGGTAGGAGGTGACGAAGTCAGTGGCTTAGCGGCAGGTGATTTAACGTTCACATTCCTCAGCAGTGCTGGCAACGTTGGCCTGATTGCGATAAATAGTAGCCTAACCGGTACCAATGGCTATGAGACGATTGTCGAAACGACGAAAGGCAATAATAGCGAATGGGTCAGCAGAAACGGTAACAGCATTACCGATGCCCTTACAGGGATAACACTGAACCTTCACGATGTTACGGAAGTAGCTACACCGATTAAAATAACTATCAGCAGAAACACTGGGGCGGTTAGCAGTAAAATTAACAGTATGGTTACTGCTTACAATGCCTTAATTACCGAGTTGAAGAGCAAAACCGAGTATGATTCTGAAGCTAAAAAGATGGGTATATTGAGCAACGATATTGCGGTATCATTTATTAAGACCCAGACTCGTGACCCGTTCATCGGAATTGCCGATGGTTTCGTCGATACGATAGACGACTTTGTTCAGGCTTCCGACATAGGTCTTAGTATAGATGGTGCAGGAATGATGGAATTCGACACGGACGAATTCAACAATGCATTAAATGATAATTTTGATGCTGTCCTTGAGTTACTTGGAGCAACTAAGAGCGGCAACAGCAGCGATACTATGATACAGTTTTATGGTGCCAGCGACAAATACACAACTGCCGGTACCTATAATATTGAGGTAGATATAGTGAGCAATGCTATAACTGGTGTCAGAATCAAACTATCCAGTGAATCCACTTGGCGCACTGCCCCCTGGCCTGGTAACTTTGTAACCGGCAACAGTGATTTCGACGACAACGGAGACCCTTTGTACCCCGAAAACGGCCTACAGTTTACTGTTGATCCGAACCAATCTGATGGTACCTATACTGCAACTATCAACATCAAGCAGGGCATCGCCGGTGCTCTCGAAGATTTACTTGACCAGGTAGTTGAAGTTGACGGCCGGCTTGATGTCAGCAAAGGCATCCTTGACGATAGAATAATAGCAATGGACAGAAGAATCAAGAACGAAGAAAACCGTCTTACCAATGTGGAAACAAGACTTATCGCGAAGTACGCTCGTCTTGAAAAAACCTTGGCTATGATGCAGCAGCAGATGGGGGCGATTAGTATGGTTAATTCCGCTACTTTCGGCTCTTAGGTGTATTAACCGTCCGTTTACGTTTTTCTGTGCCGCAGCCGATAAATCATACCTAAGACTTCTGCTACCGCCGCATACAAAGCCTCAGGTATAGGATTGCCGGGTTTAACCGTTGAATATATTGTCCTGGCCAGTTCCGGTCTCCTTATGATCGGCACTCCATAAGCACGCGCAATTTCTCTAATTCTCTCAGCTAAATGATCTGCTCCCTTGGCCACCATCACCGGCGCCTCCATCCCCTTGGCCTCATAACGAAGCGCAACAGCAACATGTGTTGGATTAACAAGAACCACACTGGCCTTGGGGACTTCGCGCAACATGCGTCTGGATGCCATTTCAATCTGAATTCTACGGATTCGACTCTTTTGTTCCGGCGAACCTTCTGTGTCTTTGCGATCCTGTTTTGCCTCCTGACGCGTCATCTTCAGGTCATGTATATACTTCCATTTCTGATAAATAGCATCGGCAATTCCTATTACCAGCAGTAGAACACCTACACGTATTAAAAGGCCAAGTATAAGCTTGGCAGTAACGGCAAGCATTTGCGTGGACCATGTCCAGCGAAGAGCTGCAAGGACATCGAGTTTGCTTCGAATATAAAACCAGACGACTAATGAAACACAGAGCAATTTGAGTATGGATGTCAGAAGCTTTACTATGGATCGAGCGTTGATAAGTTTTCCAAATCCTTCCACCGGATTCAATCTATCGAACTTAAGCTCGATTGCCCCCGGCGCAAAATTCAAGCCGCTAACAGCAACGCCGGCCAAAACAGCGCCTACAAAAAGTGCTGCTAAAACTGGAAGGATAACGAGTATTAAATCGGCAGTTTTTCCATTGATAAAAGCTATAAATGCTTCTGTGTTGGAAAAAACGACGTTTTCGCACGACATCCCATGCCTAATTTGCATTATGAACCATTTCGTCAGACTCGGTCCCAACAGAGCGACCATCGCGACTAACACCAGAAGCGTCGCAACCGACATTAACTCCTGGCTTTGTGGCAATTGCCCTTTCTGCCGGGCTTTCTGCAGCTTCCTGAATGTCGGATAATGTGTCTTCTCAGCAGCCGGCTTCTCTGCCATGATTATTCCCCGATGCCGGTACAAGAGACAGGATTCATTTGGCCCTCATCTCTTGTCCTCGCTTTTTAAAGTTTCACAAGGGCAGCAGTTTTTCCATCAATTTCGCAAATTCACCTACAAATGAACTGATGAACGGCATAAATAGCGCCACCATTAACAATCCCAGACCTATACGCAAAGGAAAGCTGATAAATAAGACGTCCATTTCCGGAACCATGCGTGCAAACACAGCTAAGATAACCATCAACAACAGAAACGCGGCCAATATCGGAGCGGCCAGTTTCAAGCCGTGCAATAACATTGTCGAGCTGGCTTGAATTATCCCTTCGGTCAGAACCGGTATTGTCGGGATACTGCCGGCGGGAAACGACTCATAACTTCGCGAAATTATCAACAAAAACAAATGATGACCGTTGGCACTGAGAATCAGCATGATAAATATCATCTCCAGCAAACTACCCAGCGGCTGTGATCTCTCACCGGTCAATGGGTCCAGTATCTCGGCCATAGCCAAACCCATCTCCCGTTCTATAATCCGGCCGCTCAATTTAACCGCGGTAAATACAAAAGTAGCGATTAATCCCAGAGCCAATCCATACGTAGCTTCATTAGCGATCAACAATACTGCCTCCGCGGTAGAAACCCGGCCAGCAAGAACGGGGACGGGTATTATCGTCGAAAAGAAAATCGCCAACAGCACGGTCATCGCTACTTTGATTCTGGCCGGAATGCTTTGCCACCCAAAAACAGGAAGTACCATGAAAAACGCCGAAATCCTTGTCAGCACCATCACAAAACCAAGCAGCTTTTCGATTATCAGTGCCATCTATCTTCAGTGCCCTATATTTTGAACGTGGCCAAAAATCTCATTGGTGAATTTGAGTATGACCCCCAGCATCCAGCCTCCGAAAATCAATATGACAACACCAACGGCAAGCAGCTTCGGGACTATTGTCAAGGTCATATCGCGGATGGAAGTCACCGCCTGAAGCAGGGTCACCACCACTCCCACAATCATACACGTCAGTAGAATCGGAGCAGATAAAAGCAAGGCCGTCTCAAGGGTATGCCTGCCTAAGTAAAGAACAAAACTGCTGTCCATCTGCAAAATCCCTACAAAATAATCTTCGCTTTAATTAAAACTCAGGCTGAGACTCTTCGCCAGCAATCCCCACCCATCAACAAGAATGAACAACATCAGCTTGAAAGGCAGCGAAATCATCACCGGCGGCAGCATCATCATACCCGCACTAAGTAAGACACTCGCAATAACCATGTCGATCAACAGAAAAGGAATAAATAAGAGGCAGCCCATCTCGAATGCCGTGCGGAACTCGCTGATAATAAATGCCGGAATAACTATATGCAAATCTATCTCCATCGGACTGGTAGGAGGCTCAATTTTGGCCATCTGCACAAAAAGAGTCAAGTCAGCTTCCCGGCATTGTCGCAGCATGAACTCCTTGATACAACTGCCGGCCCGGGCCCCGGCCACCTGAAAATCAATCTCATCTGCAATATAAGGCTGAATCGAGCTTGTGTTAATCTTCGAAAATGTCGGTGCCATTGTATATAAAGTCAGAAACAACGCTAAACCTATTATGGCAACAGTCGGTGGTATGCTTTGCGTGGTTAAAGCACGTCGAATAAAAGCCAGAACGATAACAATTCTCGTGAAGGATGTCATCATCACCAAAAGACTCGGCAAAATCGCCAGACCGGTAAAGATAATAACAAGCTTCACAGGAGTCGACCAATCTTTACCTTCGGCCTCGCCGGCAGTCGCTTTGTCTATGACTGTCATCAAATCTCCGATGCTTGGGACACCGGCTGCCGGAGCATTTACTACAGAAGTATCGTTTGGCAATCTTGGCAGTCCAGGTTGAGCGAACGCATTGGCGCCCTGAACAACAGACAATCCGGCCGGCATCAAAATAACTACCGCAAATAAAAGCGTTTTTATAAGTTTACCGGCCATCTATTTTCTCAATTATAATTCGTTTCTTTAGCTGATAAATCCATTAAGCCACTGCCGAGGTCAGCTAATTTCGTAACATTCTCATTTGTGCTGCCTATAAGGAACCGTCGATTATCTATTTCGAGTAAATGCACTGCCTTGCGGGGCCCGAGATGGACCGTTTCGACGATACGGATTTCTTTGCCCGGCAGGTTGGTAATCTTTGGCAGCAGCTTCTTGGAAACGTAAATCGCCGCTATAAATAGAGCAAGAACAAATAAAACCGCAAGTACTGCTCTAATGGAAAATCCTGCTCCACCAGGTTTAAAGTCCGAATCCCTGAAAAAATTGGGATCATTTGCAAACAAGGGACTATTTGTCGATCCTGCTGCTGTTTGCGGCTGGTTGGGATCGGGCTGCGATTTTGCAGACTCCATTCCGTTGGAAGCGGGCTGGGCCGAGCAGATTACCAGCACACCGGCACCCAACGCAACCATCATCAATAACAAAAAGATTTTTTTCCTAAATTCAACCACACTTCAAAGCACAAAAAACAATTCATGGGCTGCCATTTCGCGACATATTACGAGCGCACTAATATGTATTCTGAGTGCAAATAGCGTGCCGAAATGCTAAAATGGGCTTTGATACACCGTCAGCAGCGATTTTTAGGCAAGAATCGCGCGCACGAACATAAAAGTTGTCGAAAAACTTGACAAGCGTACAAATTAATCACTTGTCCTTAAAACCGCTATCAGGATCTGTGAATGCTTCGAAATCGGGCTGTCCCGCCCCACCCAATCACTTCCCGGGCCCGCTCCCCATGAATAAACGGACCATTTGGATTGGCCCTTGAATAAACTTAGCTGTCTCTGGAAACCCGGTGCCGAAGACAAAGTATCTCGCAGATAATCCGCCACCGTCTGTGCACGCCTCGCTGAGAGTAACCACTGCTCTTTCTCGCTCTTTCCGTCGCCAGCCAGGCCAAGCACGTACAGCTCGATTGGCTTTCGGCCGGCATCCTGCTGTAAATCCCGGCAAAATCCTCTCAGAAACTTCCTCGCCGACTCATTTAGATCAAAGTGGTCCTGTGGAAAGCGAATATTGGTTACCGAAAAATCAGTTTTCTTTGCGACTACTTGTGAAGGCAAGGTCTTCATAGACTGGCTTAGTTTATTAAAAATCCGACGAATTTCTTCTTCTTTCGCATGTATGGTCCTGCCCTCAAATAACTTATCAGGTTTGCTTATGAAGTACCTGGTTTTCACATTACCTAAATCAGGTCTCTGCCTTTTGCCGGAAAGCATCCCAAGTCCAAGATCTCTAATAGATTCAAAAAAGGAATTTCGGCCAATGTCAGTTAATTCCGGGTCCTGGACACTCGCCAGGCTCAGCAGCATCACAAAGAATGTAAGCAGCAGAGTTACCATATCTGAGAACGTAACGATATACGCCGGAACTTTAGGGCCGTTTTCCTCGATTGACTGATGCTGAGGTTTCAATTGTAAAGACTCCGTTCCAACAGAACTATCTCAACTGTACGTTCATCCGGCCCATCACTTCCAGAGCTTTCCTGAGGTATAGTACTTGCTGCCGAGATGCTGAACCACTTCTTGTTAAGGTTTTGCCTGGTTGTAAGATACTCCACCACTGCCCATGCCCGTGGCAGACCAAAGTATTTACTGTCCCCGCTCTTGTCTTCGACAAGAAGGCGCGGGGGTCCGTTTTCGCTGATAACTACCCGGCCGGGTACTTCTTTCAGGAATGACGCCATAGTAGTCATAATATTGCGGCCTTCAGACGAAATAACTGTGCCTTTACCCCAAAAAATTCTTTTCGATGAGATTAAGAATACCTTCCAGCGGCGGAAATCCACAGGTTCTGTCTCTTGTTTTAAGCGGTCTTCCTGGCCTTGAACTAAGGTAGGTTTCTCGCTGCCTGCGCCCAGCTCTACCGTATGCTCGATTTGCCCGGCAGGCAAAAAAGCATCTTTGCCTGTTTCCTTAGGATTGCTGAGCCCAGACAGAGACCCCGAAAAAATCGCCTTCAATTGCCAAAAAACTTTATCATCGAAGGAGGAGAAACTCAAAAGAAGTACAAAGAATGTTAACAACAGCGTCATACAATCACTGAAAGTTACCATCCATTCCGGTGCACCCGGAGCCTCATCTGGTTCTGCCTGTTTGCTCCCACGCCCCATTATATATTTGCCTTGACTTCTTCTCGTCTGCTCTGTGAGATAAATGCCTGCATTTTTTCCCGAATGGTAGTCGGATTATCACCTTGCGCAATAGCGCAAACCCCTTCTACAATCATTTCCATTGCTGTAGTTTCTGCTTTGGAGTAAATCCCCAACTTGCCGGCCAATGGGATAAAAATCAAATTGGCCGAAAATGCTCCGTAAAAGGTGGTGAGCAAAGCCACCGCCATACCGGCGCCAATCTGGTCCGGCGAGGACAGGTTTTTAAGCATCTGGACCAGCCCGATGAGCGTGCCGATCATCCCAAAGGCAGGAGCGGCCGCACCCATAAATTCCAGAATCTTTTTACCCGTCGAATGGCGGTCTCGAAGATTATCGATCTCCAGAGACATCAGGTCACGTATTACGTCAGGTTCCTGTCCATCCACAAGCATCTGCAAACCCTTAACAAAAAACAAATCGCTTATCTTGGGAATCTCCTGCTCCAGGGCCAATGCCCCGTCACGTCTGTTGATAGCGGCAAAATTCACCATATTTTGTATCAGTTCGGACGGCGACGGGATCTTGGTTACAATCGTTTTTTTGACCACTGAGAATATTCCAAGAAACTGAGGCAAAGAAAAATGTATAAGAGTAGCACACAACATGCCTCCTATGGTAATGGCCATTGAGGGAAGATGGACAAACATCTGCCAACCGCCGCCGACAACAATGGCACCGACAATAACGAGAAAACCGAAAACCACCCCTATTATAGTCGCAATGTCCATAGTACTATGTCCCCTCAACAATCTGTTTCAATCTCTGACACAAAGCTGCCGCTAGCGCCGGCTCGGAAGTCGCTAACTCGGCCAGCAATTTTGCTTTGGTCCTTTCGGTCATATAGTGCAGTATCTTGACCGCATCATCAAAGCTGCTGCTGACATTGCCGGCCTCGATAGCTTGCATTTTGCTCGTATCCTGCGCTGCACACATATTAGTAAAAATTTTACTGGCGCCGGTTACATCCATCTTGTCATAGGTAGCAGCTATCGATACCAGATTGGTCTTCTCTGTCTGACCAATCTCAAGCCTGCTTTTAAGCAGCTTGTCACGCTCACTTTTGAGATTGGCAATGATTGAAGTAAGTTCGATTCGCAGGGTATTGAGGTTCTCTATGTCCTCCTTTAGCACATCCTGGGTCATCTGCAATCTCCGTTCCCGGACTCCAAGGACCTGCAACCTGTTGTTATACTCCTGCATTTTTTCCCGGACATCCAGAACCAGATTTTTGAGCTGTTGCTCTGTCATAGCTTTTGTCATCGGGCCGGAAACCGCGGCAACAGTGCCTACCGCATTAGTTCGAGTCTGTGGCAGCCCAGGTTCAGATTTGTCGTCGACAAGTGCCGACTGCTTTAAATCGTCGGGAAGGCTTACCTGAGACGGTGGAGTAAGCCACGCAAAGACGAACGCTCCGGCAAAACTTACTAATCCCGCCGCCGCTGTTATTATTATAAATTTCTTACTCATTGGTCTTCTCCCGATTTCGCGATTTTCGTACAAATGAAATTGTAGCCCCCTCATCCAGCTCTTTTTGCTCAAGTTTCTCTTGTTCCTTTATAAATTGTATCTTTGCTTCAACCCGTAATCTTTCCAAACCTTCTTTGAACCTTCTGACCTTTAAAACTTCAGCGATTTTCTTTCTCTGTTGTGATTCCAGCTCGTTTTTTTTATCTTTGAGTTTTCTAATCTGCTCATCACTCGTAGTCGAATATCTCAAAAAGAATTCCTGCTCACCTAATCGCTTTTTCGGATTCCCTTCGGTCAATCCTTCGATGATACTCTCTAACATTTTCTGTCTTGCGAGCAGTTCGCCTCGCCTCTGCGCCAATCTTTCTGTAAGTTCAAACAGTTCTGCCCTGGTTTTCTGCTCCTCCTTTTTTTTAATTTCAAGTACACGCTGCAACCGCCATACAAAACGTTTCATTTAATACCCAATTCTTCACTCTCAATACCGGCTCGCCGGAAGTTATTTACTGCGATCGTGAATCCAACAGATCATCCCATGATTTTATAATAACGGTCAATCGCTCGACGGTTTCTGCAAAATCCGTCCTCTCACGAACAGGCTGAATAAGGAAATCCCTTATCCTGTCTATCAAGGCTAACGCTCCGTCAATATGCCGATTGCTTCCCGGCGAAAATGCCCCGATGTTTATTAAGTCTTCAGCATCAATATAAATGGCGTATATTTCTCTGAGCTTCTGTGCTGCAAGCTTGTGCTCTTTGCTTGTCACCGCCGGCATTAACCTGCTGATGCTCTGTAGAATATCCACGGCAGGATAATGGCCCCTCTCGGCTAATTTTCTCGACAGAACTATGTGCCCGTCCAGCAAACTCCTGGCACTATCGGCAACAGGATCAGCCAGATCATCGTTCTCAACCAGGACTGTCAAAATACCCGTTATGCTTCCTCTCTCGGCACAGCCCAAACGCTCGACGAGTCTTGGCATCAGTGAAAAAACGCTCGGACAGTAGCCCTTGGTGGCCGGCGGCTCACCCGCTGCAAGACCTATTTCGCGCTGAGCCTGGGCAAAGCGAGTAAGTGAGTCCATCATAAACAAAACATTTTTCCCCTTGTCCCTGAAATATTCGGCAATTGTAACTGCCACGAAAGACGCCTTTACCCGCTGAATCGCAGGAGAATCCGAGGCCGCTACGACAACAACACTGCGTGCCAGACCCTCCGGGCCAAGGTCCGAATCGAGAAATTCTCGAACCTCCCTGCCACGCTCGCCAATCAGTGCAACAACATTGACGTCCGCCTCACTCGAATTGGCAATGTCGCCAAGCAGAACGCTCTTACCGATTCCGCTGCCTGAGAAAATTCCTATTCTTTGCCCCTTTCCACACGTCAGCACACCATCTATTGACCTGATTCCCAGAGACAAATGGCTTGTAATCCTCTCTCGACTCAGAGGTGCCGGGCTGTTCGCATCCAATGCCTTTTTGTCCCTCCCTAACAATGGACCTTTACTATCTATCGGTTCTCCCAGCCCGTTTAATACTCTGCCCAGGATACTATCGCTTAGAGTAATATGGCGTGGAGTGGTTCGGGCAGTTACCGTATCGCCCGGCGATATGCCCTCTATATGCTCCAGCGGCAGCAAAATAAGATGGTCGTTCTGGAAACCCACCACCTCAGCCATCACTCCCCGACCATTGCGAATCCGGATACTGCAAAGCTCTCCCAAACCTATTACCGGCCCTATAGATTCAACCGCCTGCCCGGCAACACGTACCACAAAGCCCTGACAATCCAACAGATTTACATCGCGCAGCGCCGAGTGAAACTTCTCAAAATCAATCAGATTGTTTAAAGTCTCAGTTGTAGCCATAATTTAATTTACCTTCTCAATCGCTTTGCCAATTCGTTCCAGGTTGTCATCGATCAGCGATTTGATAATCCCTTTCGGGCTTTCAAGTAAACATTCCGCCCGCCCGATATTGGGATCGGGAATTAACTTAATGCCGGTTAAAGCACAGCCCGGCCCGGCCTGCTGAGCCTTCTGGCATTTTTCAAGATCTTCAGGATTCAAATGCACAATCACATCCTGGCTGCTCGGTGCATTTTTAAGGGCTTCTTTGATGATGGATTCTATTTCGTAGTCCCCATCTTCCACTTTTTGCATCAAAATCTTCCTGGCGATTTCGACCGAAAGTTTGGCGATTTCTTCTCCGTGCTCGACATACAGTTTGTCGCAAAACTGATTGAGTCTGGTAATAACACCATCGAGTGTCTGACAGGCCTGCGAAAAAACAGCTTTCTGAGCTTCTAAATCTTGTATTGGAATTTGCCCGGTATTAGCTTCTGAATCAACTCGGCCAGGACTGGACATTTCACTCCCAACACCACCGGCATAATCATCCAGGACTTTTGCTGAGATAATCGGCTTATTAAGATTGACTGTAAGTGTCTGTGACATTTTGCTATCGCCCCGTCACCCTGAGTTTACCTTCCTCATTAGCCTCTCGTAGCGGCCTGACGACTTCTTCTCTCGCATTAAGAACCTCTTTTTCCAGCGGCTCCTGCATCAATGAGATTTCTTCATCAAGCATCGAAACAGCCCGATCGGATATATTTGAGCGTATCTTTTGAACTATATCTTCATCCGCCCCATACAGCGACAAAGCTAACTTACCCGAGTCCACACTTCGCAGCGCTTCCTGCAAAGACCTGTCCGCTACCGACGTTATATCTTCCCACGTTATCATCAGGCGTTTTACCATAGCGGCCGTTTCCTCGTCATTTTTGCCGATCTCATCAAGCATTGGATCACGTATATCTTTTTCCAGACCGCTGAGCACAAGAGCCAATTTCCGTAAAGTCTGCTCCGGTCTCTCCACGAGGGTTTCTCCCTTGAAACTCTGCAGCCGCTTGGTAATTGTAGATGCCATTCGCTGTCTCACTCCACTGCCCATCTGTTCCGGATTTGTCATCTTACACACAGCCTTAAGACGAGCTTCTTCGTTCAGGAGCGACAGAACCTCCTGGCTTTTCTTCGGAGGCAGTTCCGACAGCACCACTGCAATCGTTTGTGGGTGTTCGCCATCGAGCGCAAGAACCAATTCGTCTGTGCTGGCCTGACGAATATCCAAAAACAAATCCTTTTGCTCTGTAGCTTTTTTTACCTGCGATTGAATTTGCTCGGCCTTCTCTTTATCAAGAACGTTCACAAGCATTTCGTTGAGAAAAGCCTTCACATTAAATTTCTGGCTCTGCTCCTCCTGAAGTGTGTTACAGAACTCTCGGGCGACCTTAGCTTGTTCCTTAACATCTCTCTGCTCCGATGCATCGATTTTCGCAATCTCTATGGCAATTTCCTGAATCTCATCGACATCAAGACCCTTGAGAAGCTCAATAGCAGTTAAAGTATCCAGACTCATCAGTAACATCGCAGCCTTTTGTTTACCCGACAATGCCATATACTTAGTCCCTCTTTCAATCTTTCTATACTAATATCTTTCTTACAATTTCTATTACAAGACCATCCATCTGTTCTCTATACCTGGGAATATTGGCCTTGAATTCGTCATATATCACATCCGTCTTTCACGAATACAAGTCCGCTTTTCTCATTCATTTCGCGCAAAACCCGGACAATCCGGCCTCTGGCATCTTTAATATCTTCATCCCCGGGAGCCGATATAAGTGACGCCTGCTCATCTAAAGCGGCAACGGCTCGCTCAGAGAGATTAGACCTTATTTTTTGTACAATCGCTTCGTCCGCCTCGTGTAACGCCAACGCCAGTTTATTTGCATCAACTCCCCTCAAAACCTCCTGCAGCGACCTGTCCGTCACATGCGGTATGTCCGCCCAAATTATCATTAATTCCGCAACCATTTCACCGGCCCGGCTGTCTTTGCCGTGTATCGCATTGAGCAGGCCATCCCGAATCTCTTTACCGAGGTCTCGCACAATCACAGCTACTTTCCTCAAAGACTGTTCGGACCAGGACGGCAAAGGCTTATCAGTGCGACCATCGAAGAGAGATTCAAGACGTTCGCAAACTGCTTCTGCTATTAATGCTTTTTCTTCGGCCGTCATCTTCTTACAACTGCTCATCCTGCCGGCAACACCGACCCTGGTGCCCCCATCCAAAAAGTTAAGCACCTCAATCATTTTTTCTGCCGGCAATTCCGATAAGACTACTGCTGTAGTTTGAGGATGCTCATACGCCAGAACCAAAGCTAAGGTTTGCGGATCAACGGAACGAATAGATATGAAAGGGTCACGGTTGCACAAGACTTCCTGTATCCGGGCCTGAATCTGCCCTGCTTTCTCCTGGCCTACCGTACTTTTCAGCACTTTGTCGAGAAAACCGTTTAGCTGAAATGTTTCGGTTACCTTCAAAGAATGGTGGAACTGCCGCACAATTTTGGTGCTCTTCCTGCTGCTTTTAAAATCGGCGGCATCCAGATGTGCCAGCTCTGCCGTCAATTCCTGGACGACCTGGTCATCGAGACCCTTTACCAGTTCCGCAGCAGTGGCAGCATCCAGGCTCATCAACAACATTGCAGCTTTTTGTTTACCCGTCAATGCCAATTATTTACCCCCCTTTTTCTTCAATCCAACTGGTAAATAATTGTTTGACACGTTCGGGATTATTCTCCAAAGCACTGGCTATCTGTCTGCGTAATACTAACGGCTCCGATCCCCCCACTCCACCTGGAAGAAAACCGCCGGCCCCCTCACCTCCAGGAAGCTGCGCAGTCCCGGCTTCCATTTTCACTTTTCTCTTTGCACCTCTGAACATGCGAAGAACAAGCAGGGCACAAACGGCCATTATCCCCAACGAAGCCTGGCGTGCGATCGCTACGAAATCAAGCCCGGCCGATAGCTCCTCGTCCAGCAACGAAGCGGCCGGTCGATGAAACCTGGCGGTAACCACTTTAAGAGAATCCCCTCCTGCAAGATCTAAACCCAGCGCATTTTCGATGAGTTTTTCCACATCGTTAGGATCCATTACATTTGCAACCTGCCCGCCAGAGTCCGCTTCATTCGAATCGGGGGGCGACAAGTCAACAACGGCAGCAACCGACAGAAATTTTATTTCGCCCGGCAATGTAACCTCATTCGTCACAGTTTTGCCGACCTCATATTCGGTAAGAATTGTTTCATCCTTTTTTAAGCTGCCTGGTACGGCTGCCTCGCCTGCAACCGGCGTACTGCCGGCTCCGGTTTCGGAACCGGTTGTAATCTCTTCCTTTGTAGCAACTCCCTTTGGCTCTAATTTTTCTATAATGGTGCTAACGCTGTTCATATCGACAACAGCATGAATCCTGACTTTTGCTCGGCCGGGTCCCAGAACTGTGGTGAGCATCTCCTCAACCTTGTCCTCCAGGTTCTGCTCCACCCTTTCCCTGTAATCCTGGACGGTACCGGCACCACCGGCCATAGTCTGGTCCGACTCACTGGAAAGAAGACGTCCCTGGCTATCGATCACGGTTACATTTTCTGAGGTAAGCCCCTCGACACTGCCGGAGACCAAATGGGTAATCGCCGCTATGTTCGATGAGCTTAATCTGTAACCCGGTTTTAATCGAAGGACGACAGAGGCAGTGGTTTTCCCTGCCTCAGATGTAAAAAGTGTTTGCTCCGAGCTTACGATATGGATCCGGGCGTGATTTACGCCGTCGATCATCTGGATGCTCTTGGCAAGCTCCTCCTGTAGTGCTCGCTTAAGATTAACGCTTTGAACGAACGGGCTGACGCCGATTTTTTCATTATCAAATATCTTGTAACCACCCTGCCCACCTGCCGGAAGCCCATCTTTTGCCATATCCAGACGAAGCTGATAGACCTTTTCATTTGGGACGTAGATACTTGTTCCGCCGTTTCGCAGCTCATAAGCAATGCCATTTTCACCGATTTTATCTGTAATCTGAGCTGCTTCTTCGGGAGCAAGTTCCTGGTACAGCATTCTCATATCAGGTCTGCGGGCCCAATGGACAAGCAAGCCACTGACAATTATGAATGTCAGAACGATAGCAATAAGAAGAGCCCGCTGAACCAGACTTACCTTTTCCCAAACTGCTCTTATCTTTTGGACAAAGTCCATGAAATCCCTTCGAACATTGATTATTACCTGCCGGAGAGAGCACGAATAATCAACAACGGATCGCAATCAATTACAACGGCATATTCATCGTTTGTTTGTACGCTTCAATCAGCTTGTTTCTTACGCCCACAAGAAGCTTGAAACTCATATCTGCTTTAGCCACCGCAGAGACCACAGAAGTAATATCCTCGTTCTTGCCGGACAATAAATCCTTGATAGACATATCCGAAGACTGTTGAAGATCATCGACATTGGATATGTAGTTCCCGGCGGCTTTAATAGTGTCGGCAAAGCCCGATTTCTTGTCATCGGCACTTCCAACTTTCGGCATTCCAAGGGAGTCAGGCCCGGTTCCCGGTTTTATCGAGTGCAGCGGCCCGGTCATATTTGCATTTACATTGATCATCAATTATTCCCTAATTTATCGAAGTAACTCGAGTGTGGTTTCAATTATTTGTTGATAACGTTTCAAGACCGCAACGTTTGCCTGATACATCTTCGTAGCAATATTCATATTTATCATCTCAACGGGTAAACTGACGTTTGGCATAGCGACATATCCGCCCTCATCCGCCAGAGGATTGCCTGGATCCAAAACCTTTAGAAAGTCACTCATATCCTTGACTATTTTATCCAGCTCGACGCCGCCCAAATCGTCGTCCGATTTGAACGTAGCTTCAAGCCTGCGGTAAGGCTCTCCATTGCCGGCATCGGATGTACGGGCATTAGCAATATTCGATGAAATCACTTTCATCTGTTTGCCTTGCGTCCGTAAACCCGAAATCGCTATATCTATAGGATCGAAGCTACTGTTAACTTCCATCTGCTCTGTTCCTTTTCTCGTTCCTTTCTGGTCCCGGTTCGACTCGAAAACACCGGCAACCAAAAATGGAAAACTACTTTACACTGATTGCTAATTCAATTTGGTTGTACTTTTTGCTGAGCAACCGAATATACGTTTTGTGGCGAAGCGTATTTTTTATCATTTGCCCTATTTCTGCTTCCAAATTGACGTCATTACCGTTCGATTTTACAGGTGTCTGTTTAGGCCGGTAAATTTGTGCCTCAACCTCGCTAAGGTCAAATTCCCCGGACGAACGCAGGCACTTGGCAAGTAACTCTTCAAATTTAACATCAACCCTGCGGTATCCGGGGGTTTCGAGATTGGCAATATTATTGGCAATCGCTTTCTGACGAAGAGTCTCAGCCTTTATACCTGCATCAATAAGGTCCAATATATTTTCTGTTTTGGACATCAGAAGTTCCCAAATATTTATACACAAACCTTGCCTGCTTAGTAAAAACAGCAATAATCGTGCCAAATGCCCATGACCAGCCATTTTCAGCATGTTTATCCCTGCCGTGTACAAAAAAAGCCATTAAGCGCAAATAACCGCATGGTTGAACGCCAACGATAATGTCAGGATTTTATACAACAAGGAGCGTTTCTTTACATGCAGACTCGACCTGATTATGCCCTTGAGCTTATTCTTGCTCCTAATCCAGCAGTGACCAAACTCGCAAAATGAATCCCCCCTCAAAAACAAACCGGAATTTCTTACCTATGCATAGGAATATTTCTCCGCTATCACAACCGGCAGAAAAATCCTTAGACCGATCAATATGTTTTCAATGCCCTTAAGTGCTATATCTACAAGCACTTACCGCTTTTGAGTATCCATCTCTCGAATGCTGGCACACCAATTGCTAATATTAATTGACTCAATAGGTAATGCTGTATGAATGTCAACTTAATAATAACTGAAAATAACTTTGCGGCAGCAACGGGCAAAAACCCAGTTCCATCAAAGCCTGATGAAATCAGAGAAGGTGCAAAATTTTCCCTGACTCCGGATGATAAACATCCGCAGATTAACGGCCTTGAAAAGCCAACGGCCGATAATATTAATGAGGAAATCCAGAACCGGAAAGAGCCCGTTAACAAATCTACGCAAGATTTTACAAAATCGATTCACAAAAAAACAAAGTCCGAAAATCCCAGCGAGGCTGAGAATAAAACCAAGCGAAAAGAGCAAAACGCAGCTTCCGGCACAACCAAGCAACCGAGCGAGCAGCAAAATTTAATAAAGATCTGGTTGGCGGAACCTTCTGTAGCCGCAGAACAAAGTAAAGAAGGTGGCGCCACGAAAATTGAGCCGAAAGTTGGCAAGCAACTTGCCCAAATTATCGCTAACACGCAAACCGGCAAGTCCCCTCCTGCAGGCAGGAAACTGCCTGAGACGGGAAACAACACCGATAAGGTCTCTGTATTAGCCAGGACAATCGCTGAGACAAAACCCGTAACCGAAAAGGTAAATACTAAAGAATTGGTGCCTGAAGTTCCTGCTAATACCGACAAAAGTACGAACGTTTCCAGGGGAAAACCGGCGGTAGGGAATATCAACCTGGCGACAGTTCAGTCCAAAGCCTCGGAAATGCAACCTCAGCCTGCCGGGATTAATCCGGAAAAGCCTGTGCCGGCTGAAGAGACTCAGTCAAAAACAACCGCTTCGCAAACACTCTCGAAATTGTTGAATCCCAACGGCAAAGAGTCAATACAAGCCGGCAATGATCTCTCGGAAAATCACGCCGCCCAAAAGCTGAATATAGCAACGGTTCAGGTATCTACTGGTCAAACCAAAGATCAAGGCACTTCAACGTCCAATAAGAACGCCTCTCAAGGCTTCGAACAGATGCTCTCGCACAATACTCCCCAAACTCTAATTACAGAGCAGACCCCCGCCGCGGCAAAGAACGCAACAACAGCCAATATGCCGGGCCAGAATTCTTCCAGCAATGTCTCGGCAGATATTGGCAAACAGATTCTCGAATCTATTCACAGTTCCGTATCCCAGCAAGGCGCGGAAAGGCAGATTACAATCCGTCTGAACCCGCCCGAATTGGGAAAGGTATCCATAACATTCCGGCAGCAGGACGCTGAGTTAACCGGCATTATGGAGGTTAGTAAGGCACAAACAAGATACGAGATTGAGCAAACGCTGCCGCAGATTATCCGCAACCTTGCAGATTCCGGCATTCAGATTAAGCGGCTCGAAGTTATGCTATCCAACGAGGAACAATCAGGGCAAGGAACTCTCGGGAACCAGTCACTGCAAAGCGGCGGAACTCATCAGCAAAATTCGGCGAATCACGGGATGCCGGGATACAATCCGGATGCCGACGAGAGCAATGAATGGTTAGCAAGCAATAACAGCTATGAGAACCCTTACGAATTTCAGGAGGGATTTATCACAGACGGCTCCATCAATATGCTGATATGAAATGCAATCGCATCGGTTTTCAATTATTCTCGGAGCAGAAATGCCATACAAAGATGCCAACCGTTGCCGCAACTATGGAAAATGCCTTTCGATACCATCAAGGCGGCTTCTTCAGGAGGCGGAGAAGTTATATCGTCTGGTTCTGCAAAACAATCCTGAGAATCCCGCTGCACTGCATTCGTTAGGGATAATAGCTCATTAGATGAGAAAACCGCTTACGCTGTGTTCGATATGCAAATTCGGGTGCCGATTGCCGAGAACCGGCATCCCCGCATATATTGCTTAAATTGCATAAATCGTCCGATAATTTTACAAAATCACTTGTCCTTCTCAACTATTTTTTAGCAGCCTTTTTACAATTTTAGCCCCGATTCCATCCGGATTACCGGTCTAATGATTTTGCACCTATATCCCTCAAAGAAATTCCTCAAGTCTCTTTCATTCTGGCCGATAATGAGCATTGAAAGCAGACTTTAAGGCGTGCTCGTTGCATGTCATTATTAATATTTGGGGGCCTTTTTGTCAAAGCCACAAAAGATTTGTACTATTAAGTTAAGGAGTTAAAAATATGTTAGCAATTAAGAACAACCTTATGGCAGGTAATGCCGCCAGGCACTTGGGCAGGGCGTATGACGCCCTTGCAACAAGCGTCGAAAGGCTCGCATCAGGCCTCCGCATTAATAGTGCGAAAGATGATGCCGCTGGTTTGGCTGTACGAGAGTTAATTCGTGCAGATATCGCCGTGCTGCAGCAAGGTGCACGAAATGCCTCGGATGGCATTAGTATGTTGCAGACTATGGAAGGTGCGATGGCGGTTGTCGACGATAGCCTCATCCGAATGAACGAGTTGGCAGAGCAGGCGGCAACAGGTTCATATTCTGCCGCTCAGCGTATTATTATGAACAACGAGTTCGCGGAAATGGCCGCTGAAATCGAAAGAATCGCCGGAGCAACAAAGTTTAACAACATCACCATGCTCAACACCGATACCGGCACTATTTCGATTCACGTCGGTACGACAAGCACGATTGATGTTGACAAGGTCGATATGACTCAAGCAGGTCTTGATATCGAGACCGGTGACGGCCAGTGGTCAATCATGTCTGACAATACCGGTTATGCTTCGGCAACGACCACGGCTTTGACTCTTAACACAGCAGGTGGAACGTTAACTGTCCGCATAACATTTGGTGATGAAGAAGTAATAGATGCTGTATTTGCAACAGGTCTTGGAACCGCAGGTGAGTATTCCCTTCAAGATATAGCGGATGCTATCAAC
>Ga0265594_1000319_pt1 | contig 39729 bp, 46 predicted proteins | sample saktaG_11_FD_190147 | JGI IMG/M metagenome (GOLD analysis project Ga0265594, IMG submission 190147) | Saline water microbial communities from Sakinaw Lake, British Columbia, Canada - sak_2011_5_24_80m | ecosystem: Environmental > Aquatic > Non-marine Saline and Alkaline > Saline ... | reverse complement strand
TATCCAAGGTGCGTTTGAGGGAAAGCCCTATGTTCCTCCTTCAGCTGCCTTTTAACTGAACCCTATTGTGAAGGCATCCCGGATGTAAATGCGTGTTATGGTCGGGTTGGGCTGAATAGTTACAAAATTTAAAGACAAGAGCATGGGCTATAGCCGGGATTGCACCGCATTTTTCCGAACCGTCAGACGCTTTTGCAATAATCGGTGAGATTACAGATTCGGAGGCAAAAGCATGGGCTATAGTAGAGATTGCATCTAGGTTAGCCGACCCTAAGATAGCTCTTGAAATGATCAAGGATATCAAAAAAATGGAGGTAAAAGCATGGGCCTTAGCTGGGATCGCACCATATTTTCTCGAACCTAAGAAGACTGACGTATTCGATGAAGCTCTTGCTATGGCTAGGGAGATCAAAGATCTGGATGCGAAAACTAAGGTTCTGATTAAGATTGTACTAAGTGGTCTTGATCCACAAGATGTTCTTGCAGTTGTAAGGGAGATTAAGGATTTGGGCAAAAGGACGAGAGTTCTTATTAAAATTGCACTTAACTTATCTGATCCGCTGAAAACACAAATATTGAATGAAGCTCTTGCAACGGTCAAGGAAATTAATTATTCAAATGAACGAACAGTTTTTCTGATTAGGATTGCTCACAATCTTCCAGAAAATCAGATGATTTGTGCGTTGAACGAGTTAATTATAGCGGCCAGAAGAAACGAAAATGCTATCGATCGGGCTAAGTTAATCGAGAGACTAGCACCCCTAATGATAAAACTAACGCCCTCAGCACTTTACACCCTCTGGCGAGAGACCCTCAACATCCTTGCGCAGCGCACCCGTAGCGACCTCCTCTCAGATCTTACCGCCCTCATTCCCGTCATCCTCGCCCTCGGCGGCCAGGAAGCCCTGATGGAGACCGCCCGTGCCATCGAGGACGTGGGCCGCTGGTGGCCTTGATCGGCTCCCAACAGAAAAGCCTATAACTCCACCACCCAATTTTGCACCCCTATGACCGCTCTGCTGGAGATAAAGGGCCTGACGAAGAGCTTCTCGGCGGAGGGAAAGACCTTCGAGGCCCTCCACGACGTCAACCTCTCGGTGGGAGATAAGGAATTCATGTGCCTGCTCGGCCCCTCGGGCTGCGGCAAGACGACCCTTCTGCGGATCATGGCGGGGCTCGAGAGGCCCACCAGCGGAGCTGTGCTTCTCGACGGCGAGCCGATCGAGGGGCCGGGGCCCCAGAGAGGGATGGTATTTCAGGAGTACTCCCTCTTCCCCTGGAGGACGATCCTCGACAACGTCGCCTTCGGCCTGGAGCTTAAGGGCGTCTCAAAGGATGAGAGGTGCGAGAAGGCCCGAAGGTACCTGAAAGCCGTGGGGCTTGAGGAATTTGAGAACAGCTACCCTCACGAGCTCTCGGGTGGAATGAAGCAGAGGGTCGCGATCGTCAGGGCTCTTGTTAACAACCCCCGGGCGCTCTTCATGGACGAGCCCTTCGGGGCCCTGGACGCCCAGACTCGGAACGTCATGCAGTCGGAGCTTCTCAGGATCTGGCAGGAGCAGCAGAAGACCGTCATCTTCGTGACCCACAGCGTCGACGAGGCGATCTACCTCGCCGACCGGGTGGTGATCATGTCCGCCCGCCCGGGCCAGATCTGCGAGATCCTCGATATCGAGGTTCCAAGGCCGCGGGTCAGGACCAGCTCCGAGGTGAACAGGTACCGGCAGAGGATCCTCCAGGACCTGAAGAGCCTGCGAAAAGATTGATCGAAATTTTTTGTATATTTTGTCTATTCTCCTCGGCTCGGCTTCGGCCAGTCGTGGGGGGGTTCGAGGGAGCGTTTATATTCGTAGAGATACGAAATTTGTCTCAGCTGGTGAGACCGTTGAGCAGATCCAAATGGATGGAGCTTCCGAGACTGGTTGTGGTCGGCAGCGGCGTCGCGTCAGAGGTGGCCGACGTCTGCAGAGACCTCAAACTGAAGGGCGGAGCTCTCATCGTGACAGGCCCCAAGACCTGCGAGCTGGTGGGAGGAGAGATCTCTCAGCGGATGGAAGATCGCGGCTTTGAAACCAGCCTGATGATCACAAAATTTTCAAAAATTGAAGAGGTGGAGAGGGCGGAAAGGCTGGCGGAGGAGATAGAGGCGGGCTTTTTCATAGGCGTCGGCGGCGGAAGATCGATAGACGTCGCCAAGCTCGCCTCGGTCAGGGCGGGCGTCCACTTCATCAGCATCCCCACCGCCGCCTCCCACGACGGCATATGCTCGGCCCAGGCCTCCCTCAACATCGACGGCGAGACCACCTCCGTCTCGGCCCAGGCACCCCTCGGAATCATAGCCGACACCGCCATAATTTCAAAGGCTCCCGAAAGGCTCCTGGCCGCCGGATGCGGCGACATAATATCCAACTACACCGCCATAAGGGACTGGAAGCTCGCCCACAGGCTCAGGGGCGAGGAGTACAGCGAGTACGCCTCCGCCCTCTCGGAGATGACGGCGAGAATGATCGTCGAGACCGCCCCGGATCTTAAACCGGGCCTCGAGGAGTCGGCAAGGATAGTCGTCAAGGCCCTGATATCCAGCGGCGTTGCCATGAGCATCGCGGGCTCCTCGCGGCCTGCCAGCGGCTCAGAGCACAAGTTCGCCCACGCCGTCAACAAGATCAATCCAGGAAAAGCCCTTCACGGCGAGCTCTGCGGTCTTGGCACCATCGTCATGATGTACCTGCACGGCGGCGACTGGAAGATGATCCGAGTGGCCCTGCAAAAGGTGGGGGCGCCCACCTCAGCCGCCGAGATCGGCCTCGACGAAGAGGTGGTGATCGAGGCTCTCACCTCCGCCCACAAGATCCGCCCGGAGCGGTACACCATCCTGGGCGCGGGTCTCACCAGAGAGGCCGCGACAGCGGCCGCCAAAAAGACAAAAATAATATAATTATCCACTTGAGGCGATAACCATGTCCGAAGCAGCTACACAAATCACCCTGATAGGAACCAAACTAGCGACGATAGGGATGGAGTTCATATTCAACTCGCCCTCGCCGGAATGCGAGACCTGCAAGCTCAGGAACACCTGCACCAACCTCGAGTCGGGGAGGAGGTACAGGATCCTGGGGATTCGTGGGGAGCTGGTCCACGAATGCCCCATCCACGAGGCGGGAGTTCGGGCGGTGGAGGTGACTGAAAGCCCCATCATCGCAGCCATCGACGCGAGGAAGGCCTTCGCCGGGTCCAAGACCGTCCTCGAACCGCCCAAATGCGATGAGTACGACTGCACCATGTACGAGCTCTGCCACCCCGTCGGCCTGAAGGCAGGTGACCGTTGCACCATCGTCGAGGTGGTGGGCGAGGCCCCCGAGGAGTGCGAGCTTGGAAACAAGCTGAAGCTGGTGGAGCTGAGGCGCTGAAGGCGCCTTGCCACCTCTCAATTTTTCGAATTATTTTTTCGCGATGCACGGATCGCCATTATGAGAAAGTTTTTGACCTACTCCCGGAACGTCTTCATACCCGTATCGGACGTCTGCAGGAATCGGTGCCTCTACTGCGGCTTTCGGCGCGATGAGGGCAAAATCATCAGCCGCAAAGAGGCAACCGAGCTTCTGGACGGGGGGGCCTCGGCGGGCTGCACCGAGGCCCTCTTCTCCCTGGGCGAGGCTCCCTGGGAGGTTTCCGGCTTCGGCGACCTCCTCAAAAGAACCGGAAAAGACGACCTCATCGATTACCTGATCGAGCTGTCTGAGCTGGCCCTGGAAAGGGACCTTTTACCCCACACCAACGCCGGCCTCCTCTCAAAAGAGGAGATGAAGCGGCTCGCTCCTTACAACGCCAGCATGGGTCTGATGCTCGAGACTACGGCCGAGGTGGAGGCTCACCGATCCTCCCCCGGAAAAAGTCCCGACTTGAGGCTCGCGGCCATCGCGGCCGCAGGAGAGCTGATGATACCCTTCACCACCGGGATCCTCGTGGGGATCGGCGAGACGAGGGAGGACCGGGTCAGATCACTCCAGGCTTTAAAAGAGCTCTTCGAGACCTTTGGCCACATCCAGGAGGTGATCGTCCAGCCCTTCGACCCCAAGCCAGAGACCGCCATGTCTCATCTAGCCCCGCCCAGCCCGGAAACCCTCGCGGAGACGGTGAGGGTGGCGAGATTCATCCTACCGCCATCGGTCGCGGTCCAGGTTCCCCCAAACCTGGCAGATCCTCTTCCCCTGGTCGAGGCTGGAGCCGAGGACCTGGGCGGGATCAGCCCCGTGACGCTGGACTGGATCAACCCGGAGAGGCGCTGGCCCACCCCCGAGGAGCTAGAATCCAGGCTTTTGGGCTTTGAGCTGAAAGAGAGGCTTGCCGTCTACCCCCGGTACATAAACCTCGGCTGGCACGGGAAGATGACCCGGTCGCTCGTGAAAAGGCTGGCAGGGCCCGACGGCCTTCGGAAGGGGGATCGACCTTGAGATCTGAGGTCGGAATCGCAAATAATATCTCAGATCAGCGCAGAGCTGGTGCGGTATGAGCAAGAAGTCTCTTGAGATCGGCATGAGTTGCGGACTTGTCTTTCTGATGATCGCGCTCATGATCGCGGTGCAGATGGTGGCGCCCGAGCCCCTCCGTCCAGCGGGGTTCGTCCTGGCGGTTCTGGCCTTCATGCTGCTCATGGGCGGGGCCGGGTTCAGGCTGATGAACATCGAGTCGTGAAGTTGGATATCAAGATCGAGGAGTAGCAAACCTCTCAGCAGAGGGCGAGATATGGGCATCTTGGACAAGTTTATGGGCAGGTCTGGCGATGAGGATTACGTGAACATAGACCTGGGACAGTTCGAGGAGGTCTCAGCGGGGGGTCCCTCGGAGATTCTGGTGAGGATGGCAGAGCTGAACGACATCGACGTTCTGCCCGAGATAAAGATGGAGATACAGAGGGGGAACCTGGTCCTCGTGGACATATCTCCCCTGAGAAGGGAGAAGGACCTTTTGGACGAGGCGATCGGCGAGCTGAAGGCCGCGGTCGAGGAGCTGAAGGGGGACATCGCGGGTCTTGGCGACAACCTGGTGATAGTCGTGCCAAAGAGGATGAGGATAGATCGGGAGAACGTTCTGGGGGATGAGGATTGAAGGCGGTCACCACCTCCTGCTGCCCAATCTGCAACGCCGAGATCACCTTCGAATGGGAGACGAAAGATATCCCTCACTTCGGCGAGGCTATGATCATCGCCGGAGTCTGTGAATGTTGCGGTTTCAAGCTGTCGGACACCATCCTTCTCAGCCAGGGCGATCCGGTCAGGTACACCATCACCATCGAGGAGCTCGAGGACCTGGACGCCAGAGTGATCAGGTCCACCAGCGGGACGATCAGGCTCCCGGAACTGGGAATCGATGTGGAGCCGGGGCCCACCTCCGACGCCTACATATCGAACGTCGAGGGCGTTCTTCAGAAGGTGAAAGGCATCGTCGCTTTCGCCACCAAGTCCACCAGGGACGCGGGGGCCGAGGAGAATGCGAGCCGGGGCGAATGCATACTCGAACGGATCGAGAAGGCGATGAATGGCATCGGCCCGCTCACCATAATCCTGGAAGACCCCCTGGGAAACAGCGCCATAGTCTCCGAGAAGGCGGTCTCCACAAGGCTCACCCCCGAAGAGTGCGAGGATCTCGAGACCGGAATGATAATCCTCGATTCAGCCGCCTGACCCGGCGAGCAGCGTAGGGAGGCGGATAGACTGATAGTCCTCAGCGGTGGGACCGGCACCCCCAAGCTGTTGGTGGGCCTCAAGAAAATTTTAGATCCAACGGATCTGACGGTTGTCGCCAACACCGCCGACGATCTCTGGATCTCGGGAAACCTCGTATCACCGGACCTCGACACCATCGTCTACACACTGGCGGGGATGATCGACCGAAAGAGGTGGTGGGGGATCGAGAACGACTCTTTTAGCACCCACAACTTTCTCAAAAGCATGGGCCATCAAGAGGTCCTCGCCCTCGGCGACATCGATCGCGCAGTTCACATATTCCGATCCGAACTTCTCCGAGAGGGCCTGAGCATGAGCATGGCGACAGAAAGGCTGTGCCATGCCCTGAAAATCGCTGGAAAGGTCATTCCGATGACCGATGATCCCGTATCCACCATGATCACAACCCCTGAGGGGGAGATGCACCTTCAGGAGTATTGGGTGGGCAGGGGAGGCCGCCCGGAGGCGATGGGCATCCGATTTCGGGGGATCGAGAATGCTCTCCCAAGCCTCGAATTCCTGGAAGCCCTGGAGAAAGCGGAGGTGGAGGGCGAGCCTGTTCTCATCGGGCCGAGCAACCCGGTTTCCAGCATCGGGCCGATCCTTGCTCTGAGGGGCGTTCGGGACCAGTTGAAGATGATGAGCAGGAAAGGAAAAAAAGAACGGAAAAGCAGAATAGTCGCCATAAGCCCCCTTGTCGGCGGAAAGCCAGTGAGCGGCCCTGCCGCCAAGTTCATTCGGGCCTGGGGATTTCCGGTGACCGACCAGGGGGTTGCAGACCTCCTGGGATGCGTGGACCTGATGGTGGTGAGCCCCGAGAGCGACTACGAGGGACCATCGGTCAGGCTTGACACCGTCATGAAGGACGAGGATGACAGCCTGAGGGTGGCGAAGGAGATTGTGAAAATCGTGGATGAGGAGCTGGAGGCGGAGGGGGTCTAGAGATGTTTTTGGGCGTGGATCACGGGACGAGGGCGATAAGGTTTGCAAACTCCGATGGCAAGTGCTACGTCATCCCGAGGGCGGAGGCGGGAGGCCTCGCCCCCTCGGAGATCATCGACCGGATCAGGGAGGCCTTCGATCTTGACCTCGCCCCCGGCCCGAGCGGCGCCGGAGGGGCCGAGAAGGTCGAGCTTCTCGCCCTCTGCTACTCCATGGGGGACGGCCTCACAGAGATCGTGAAAATCGAGGATGCCGCGAACAGAGGCGTGATCAGCCAGGAGGGGGCGGGGCTTCACGTCGGCGGCGGGACCAAGGTCTTCGATGCCGTCCGCGGATCGGGATGGCCCGCGATCCTCCTGCCCGGAATTCACGATAGGTCCGAGATCGATCTTCGGATGAAAGTCTTCTCCCACGGCGCGAGCCCCGAGAAGGTGGGCCTCGCCTACAAGGTCCACAAAGACGGCAAAAAGGACTTCATAATATCCGATGCCAGCTCCAACGTCGTCACCCTCGGCGTCGTCGATGGAAGGATCGCCGGGGCGATCGACGCCCCCATCTTCGCGCCGGGGCTCCTGCACGGGCCCCTGGACGTCGCCGCGATCCGGGTCGTCGACGCCGGGAAGATGACCGCAAACGAGGCCTTCACCCGGGGCGGTATCCTCCGAAAGCGCGGCCTTGCCGGCCTCAAGGACTGCACCGAAGAAGAGAAAGAGGCGGCCTTCGAGGCTCTCGCCCTCTTTGCCGCCATGGAGCTTGCGGCGATGGGCGTCCTCCTGCGGGACCTTGGAGCCGCAAATCCGGCGCTGTACCTGGCGGGCGACCCCGCCTCTCGTATCGCAGGCAGGGTCTCGGAGCTTCTGGGGCGCGAGGTTCTGCCCCTCAAAAGCTGCGATGCGGCCCTCGGCGGCGCGCTGATCGCGAGGGATGTGTACAATGGGGCGGAGGAGATTTTGGGGCTGAGGGTGGATGGGAGAGTGTGGGGGTAACTTCCTTAACGGTCAAGTCATCTAATAGTCCAAATCCAAAACATGCTCACACAGCAATAGTTTATCGTTTTTCCGCTCATCCCAACTACAGCAAGCTGTAAGATACTAAACATTTAATAAAAAAATAGACCTAATACTTCATGTGGTTGTTGCTTTCCCAAATGACTAATCTTTTCTGCAATTAGCGGTCTAGAGGTAGAAAGTATTTAAGGAAGGAGTTATAGAGCGCCCATCACACTGCCTATTAGATTGGGATGATTATGAATAAACTGCGTAAAAAAAGGTTTCCTGCAGGAATGACCCATCACATAGACCGCTACCAATCTTTTTTCACTCATTTCGTACACGAATCGGCCGAACATCTTATTAGAGTAATTTGCAGGGGGTGAGGATTTTATGTATCTTAGTGAACTCCACATTGAGGGCTACAAGGGATTTCAGGATCCATTTTCCGTTTCCCTACAAAAAGGCTTGAACGTAATTGTGGGAGAAAACGCATCCGGCAAGACTGCTATAATTGACGCGATACGTCTTCTTCTCAGGGAGGACGAATTTGGCCGCACACCAATTAACGAATCTGATTTTCATCGTTCCTTTGCCCCTCCTCGGAAATCTGCGCAAGCCTTTCGTCTTCGAGCGGAGTTCACTGACTTGTCTGACGTGGAACATGTCGCGTTCTTGCCGTGGTCAGATGAGAACGGAGACGCATCGCTGACGTTGCTTGTGGACAACAAACAGAATCATCGAGGTCATTACAAACGAACACTTTGGGGCGGGGTCTCGCAAGCAAGCATGTTCGAGTGGGAACTGTTCGATTCTATCAACTGCGTTTACCTTCCACCCCTTCGCGATGCTGAATCCAGGCTATCTGAGGGGAGATCTTCCAGGTTGGCCAGACTTCTCAAAAACCTTCAACGCCAAGCAATTCAAGAAGCAAAGAGAAAGGGCGAACCGCTACCTATCGAAGAGGATGTTCGTAAATTCTATGAGAAACTTTCAGAAGATGAGGGTGGAGTAATCGCTCAAGCAAACGAGCTGATTCGGGCACGTCTGCGCGAATCTTTTGGTCCAGTCTTCGGACAGGATACGCATATTCAATTCAGCGAAGTTAGTTTCAATAGGATTGTGGAAAGCCTCAGGTTGATGTTTTTCCCAGAGATCAACGTTGCTTCTTCAGCAGATTTCAGGGCGCTTGAGGAAAACAGTCTCGGATATAACAATCTGCTCTACCTAGCCACCGTCCTTGCTGAACTCACTGAAACTCATGAAGGACTGGATTACTTTAGTGTGCTTCTGATTGAAGAACCCGAAGCCCACCTGCACCCTCAACTCCAAATTCGTCTACTCAAGTACCTTGAAAGCACTGCCCGAGATAAAAATGTCCAGGTCATCGTCACAACTCATTCGCCCGTTCTCGCCTCATCAGTTTCCTTAGAAACAGTAATACAACTATGTGCCGTGAATAAGAAGCCACATGCTATTGCCCTGCGTTCTTGTGGTCTTACCGAACAAAGCAAGGCATTTCTGAATCGGTGGCTTGACACCACGAAATCTAATTTGTTATTTGCCAGAGGGATCATCCTTGTTGAAGGTATTGCGGAGGCAATGCTATTGCCTGAAATGGCGAAGATTATACTGAGTAAACATGACGACCCGGCGAAAACTCTGGAGGATTTTGGCGTGTCAGTGATCAACATGAATGGAATATATTTTAAGCATTTTATGCAGTTATTCGCTGACCTCGACGTAAATGGTTCTGAGAGCATTCCGGTGCGTTGTGCAGGCATTACGGACAACGATCCCCCCAACGAATCAAAACCGACCCCATCTAAACCCATAAGTGGAACTAACCCCGCGCTTAAAATTCAGGATACCGTAAACTCATCTAATTGGACTCGTTTATATTCAAGCCAGCTCAAGACCTTCGAATACGACCTCGCATTTTGCGGAAACAACATCCAGATTATGGCCACCGTTCTCGCTGAAAACTGGCCAACCGATGGACCTGTTAGAAGTAAGATTAGAGAACGAGCGAACAAAGAATGGGACCGCGAATCCGAAGACAATAAGAAAGAAGCAGCCTCTGAAATACTCAATCGCATTGAAGATAATAATATGGGAAAAGGCCATTTTTCTCAGCTTCTTGCAGATCATATTAAGTGTGGCTATTCTATTACCGTTCCAGAATACATATGCAAAGCAATCATTTGGGCTTGTGGAGGCAATCAGGATGAATCGTGGTGAGAAGATAGAATTTCTTACTCGTTCTATCTGTGACAAACCACCTGCGATATCGCCATCAGAATGCCATGCTTCCATTGGGGCGACCAACCCATTATGCAACGAGTGTGAAACCTGCCGGATCGCACGGAACTCAGACGAGCAACTGGATTATGTCCTGTCATCAATAGATGACTGCGTGTTTCTCAAAGCGTGTCCTGGGAGTGGCAAAACAGAAGTGGTTGGACTGAAGGCAGCTTATGAAATGTCGAAATGGGCGAAGACACCAGGAGGTATCGCCGTTCTGACATTCACAAATAATGCCGCTGAGGTCATCGAGAAACGCGTAAGTCAATTCGGTGTTGTGGCGAAGATAGGGTATCCACATTTCATCGGAACCATTGACAGTTGGTTGCACGGATATGTTGCACATCCTTTTGCTCACATTATTACAGGATACGATGGGAAGAATCAAGATCGCTCTATTCGACTAGTTGACACAACTTCCAAAAGTGGCTGGCTAAATGCATACACGCTGAAAACATCCTTTTTGCTCCGTAGTGGTGCATCGATGCCACTATATGCAAATAATATCCGATGGGATCCTGAAGAACAGAGATGGTATATCTTTATTCCTGGTTCACGAAACGCGCCACTACCGGATTGCGATTACTATGATAATCCTGCATTTGCTCAATTTCGGCGAGATAAAGACTGGCTGACATTGGATTACATGCGCAGGGGCTTTTCAGAGACGAAGACAGCTTTCCTGAGTAATGGTTTTGCTACTTATCAAGACATTGAATGTATTTGCTATGAACTCTTATCAGAAAAAACAGATCTTGCACGACTACTTTCTCGTCGCTTTCCATTTATCATTGTGGACGAGTGCCAGGACCTATCTTGGATACAGATGCAGATACTGGACGAAATCCGATCGCAAGGAACTGCACTACATTTCGTTGGTGATCTCAATCAGGCCATCTATGAATTCAAAAAGGTCGCCCCTGAAAAAGTGAAAGAATACACGAAGGAACAGAAATTTGACATGCTATCCTTGTCGAACAATTATCGTAACTGTAAGCAGATCGTCAACCTTTGTGAGGGCCTTGTTGGCGATACAGACAAGGCTAATCCAATCTATCCAAGCGAACTGGTGAGTCCATGCGTCTGTGTGACATTCAAAAAAGACGAAATGATGAAATTGCCAGTCTGGTTTAGTGACTATCTGGACAGATTCGGAATCGACAAAAAACATTCTACCGTCGTAACCAGGAGTTGGGCAAACGTCGACAGGATGAGACCAGCTGACAGCGGACAAATCACTAATTATCAAAAAAGATTTGCAATGGCCATCCATCTTTGGAAGACTGGACGTCAACAAGTGGCGATGGATGCGCTCAAATTCTTCGGACGTTTCATCTCAAAATATTTTTTTCAGGGAGAACCAACCAATGCCCGAGAGTTCTATCGGCCCGAATCTGTGGATTCTGCTTTGATATGGCGCCTATTTCTAGCTGCAGCCTTGAGTGAATGTTGCCAAGATGAGCTTCTCTGCAACTTAGAGCAAACTTGGACCAATTGGACGCAAGTCGCTAGGAACAGATTACATCAATGCTTAAACACTAGCGCCAGAACCTTCGGAGCAGTTTTGTCTGATTGCATTTTCCCTCCTTTGGTTGCGAGTAACTTTCGCGCACCAAGTGGTGAACGCGACAAACAGGTTTTGGAGGCTTTGCCATCAAATTCCTCTGCTCAAACATTTTTGAGTATAACGACAATTCACAACGTCAAAGGGGAAACTCTGGAAGCACTGATGCTGGTCTCATCCCCTGACAAGCGAACAGATGATGGTTATTGGACACAGTGGCTTGATGATCCCGCTTCTGAAGCGGCCCGGCTTGCTTATGTCGCCAGTTCTCGTCCTCGGAAGTTAATTGTCTGGGCCATACCCAGTCCTTCAGCTACGGAAAAAAATCGACTTGAAAAGATGGGATTTGAAGTTCAGCTTATCTCCAAAGGTGCCCAACAGTTGACTTTTGGCACGTCGAGCTTTGTTCAGTGACATAAATTGGAGCGTGATCCCCTGAGCTGGCGCAAAATCGTCTCCGACTTCGAGCGAGAGTTCGGCTCCCTACACGGCGACTGGATGCGGGTCGTGGAGCTGAGGGACAAAATCGGCGAGATCGTCACCGGGCCCGAGTTTCGCGACCTCGCGCCCGACCTCCAGGAGAGGCTCGACATCCTTTTGGTGGATCTCACGGCTCTCACCAGGGAGAACGTCTGCACCAACGAGAAGTGCCCTCACTACAACAAGAGCTGCAAGATGAGATGATGGATGGGTGGAGACAAGCCAGAACAACTGCCGCGAAGGGTGACGAAACATGATCATCTCCGCCAGCTACAAGACGGACATTCCGGCCTTCTACGGCGAGTGGTTCGAGAAGAGGCTCGAAGCGGGATACTGCAAAGTGGCTAATCCCTACAACCGGCGCCAAGTCAGCCGGGTCAGCCTGCTGCCGGAGGACGTGGACGGCTTCGTCTTCTGGACCAAGAACCTCGGCCCTTTCATGAGCGGGCTGGTGAGGGTGGCGGAGTTCGGCCGTCCCTTCACCGTCCAGTACACGATCACCGCCTACCCCCGGGCTCTGGAGTCCTCCGTCGTCGACGCCGAGCGCTCCGTCCAGCACGTGAAGACCCTTGCCGAGAGGTACGGGCCGAAGGCCGCAGTCTGGCGGTATGACCCGATCCTCTTCTCGTCGCTCACGCCGATCGACTTTCACCTCCAAAACTTCGAGAACCTGGCCGGGGCCCTGGAGGGATCTTGCGACGAGGTGGTGATATCCTTCGCCCAGATCTACAAGAAGACCGCAAGGAACCTCGATCAAGCCTCTCGCGAGTTCGGGTTCACGTGGGAGGACCCACCCGACGAGGTCAAATTGAGTCTTGCCTCAAGGCTTGTGGAGGTGGCGAAGGCCCACGGCATGAAGCTATCGATCTGCTCGCAGCGAAGGTACGTGGTCCCTGGAGCAGAGGCTGCAAGATGCGTCGACGCCCGGCGGCTGTCTGAGATCGGAGGGCGGCCCATCAGGGCGAAGCTGAAGGGGAACCGGCCGGACTGCAGATGCTACCAGTCGACGGACATCGGAGAGTACGACACCTGCCCCCACGGCTGCGTCTACTGCTACGCGGTTCTCAACCGAGATCTGGCGTTGAGCCGATACAAAAGACACGATCCAGAAAGCGAGTTTCTTTTCAGCCCGAGCGAGGATGCCGCCTCATCGCAAGAGGAGACGAGACAGACGACCCTCTTCTGAGCGAGCCCCCGGCCTTCTGCGGACAATCGCTCTGTGGCGAAAAAAGCCGATGGAGCGAGATGGGCATGGCGAAGCGGCGGGGTTTTGGCGCACGCCTGACCCAGACCGCGCCTCTCTATTAGAGCCACCACTGCCAGATCATCGGCTTGTTTCTGCACATGAGAACCGTATTTCTGGAGTAGTAGATCTCGAATGCACTCCTACTTTCTTTGCCCTGCTGCACGCTCCAAATCCCCTCCGGGTCTCTGAACACCGTGGGCTTTGCAGCCAGGTCGGCGTCCTGAAGGTAGTTCGCATCCCCCTCACCGGGGCCGGCCCGCGTAGCCAAAAAATTCCCCCACCAGAAACCTCCATCGGACGAGTAAGCCGAAAAACTGCCAACCATTTCGTCACCTGATAAAGTGCCCGCCAGCCTGACAAAGTCAAATTGCGGCGGCGCACCCCGCAGCAAGCTGCGGGGTATTCGATAAAATAATGACTATCGGCGATTCTCGGACCTGACCAAGGGACGTTCAAGAGGGCGCTCCGATTTTATAGGAATACGGGGCAGCTTGAATTGGTGCTCACCGATGCCGGTTGGCCGAGCCGAAATCCGCATCCCGTCAGCTCTGTAAACCCGAAAAGGCCCTAAAGCTCCAAGAGGGACACATCTTTGATGAGCACGAAGGCGAAATTTTATATGGTCGTTTGTTATAAATAGAACCATCGTCGGCAGGACGATCCTCCGATTTCCACTATCTTTTCAAGCCGTCTTAGTTCCCTGACAAAAAACGATGATCCGACCGCCCACGTGATCGGATTGAATCTGATCAGCCCACGCCCGAAAGACGAAGCTCCTGGTCAACGGAGGTATAAATAGTTTTGAGACCAGTTCAATTAAAAAATGAATGGTCTGGTGATCCCTTGAGAATCCTCGCAATGGCCGATCTACACGGCCGTGCTGAAATGCTCTCGCCTCTGCAAGGCACGGATGTAGATCTGATCGCCTTCTGCGGAGATCTTCACAACCTCGAAACCGTCGATCGAGCAAGGCCAGTGGCCGAGACGCTGGCCAGACTCGGCCCTCCCGTGCTGATCGTTCCAGGAAACATGGACCCGAAAGAGATCGCTCCGAAACTATGGAAAAGCGCGGGCTTGAGGATGATCCACCGCGATTCTTACCGGCATGAAGATTGCGGTTTTGTCGGGTTTGGCGGCATGGTGATCCGCGACCAAAGACGTCTCGGGGACCCGAACCGCTACTACCACACAGACGACGACGTCCGCGAATCGCTCGCTTCGGCTCACGAGACGATATCCGACTCTTGCCATAGAGTAGTCCTCACCCACCAGCCGCCCAGGAACTCCAGGGATTTGATATACAGCGGCGAGAGAACCGGGTCCGTCGGCCTTCGTCGCTTCGTCGAAGATTTCCAGCCCGACCTTCTGATCTGCGGCCACATCCACGAGGATCGGGGCGAGGCGGAGATCGGCTCCACGAAAGTCGTCAACGTCGGGGAGATGCGCAAGGGATACGCGACCATCATAGAGATGGACGACGAGATCGAGGTCGAATGGATCGAGCCCTGACTCGAGGTGAAAACTCATGGTGCAGGAACCCTTTGATCCCCTCGATCCCTTCGATCCCTTTGAGAAGGCGTCGGTGATCGAGAAGATCGTGATGGACGGCTACAGGCGGAAGTACTACAGGTTCAGATACTCGAGACACTACGGCGGAATAGTTACCGCCGACGCCGTGGGCTGCAACATACTCTGCGCTTACTGCTGGAACTATTCCAGAAACCAGAGCCCCGAGAAGGTCGGGACGTACTATTCCCCAGAGGAGGTGGCGGATAAGCTCCTGAAGATCTCCATAAAGAAGGGGGTGGACCTCTTCAGGGTGAGCGGAGCAGAATCGGTCCTGGGCAGAAGGTCGATGGAGCATCTGGTGGAGGTGGTGAACGGCGTGAATTCGCCCTTCGTACTCGAGACGAACGGCCTGCTATTCGGCCGCATGCCCGAGCTCGCCGACATGCTGAAAGGCCTTGAGATCTCCGTCAGAGTCGCTGTAAAGGGGTGGGATGAGAAGAGCTTCGAGAAGATCACCGGCGCCAATGGCAGCGCTTTCAGATACCAACTGTTGGCTTTGAGGGAGCTTTCAATGCGTGGCATCGCCGTCGGGCCCGGTGGCGAGGTGTACGTAAACATCAACCAGAACCACAAGGTGGTGAAGTATTCGCCTGGGGGTGATGTGCTGACGGAGTGGTCCTTGGAGGGCATGGCTGACGGAATCGTCACCGGACCCGGTGGCGAGGTGTACGTAAACATCAACCAGAACTACAAGGTGGTGAAGTACAGCGCCGAAGGTGAAAAGCTGGGCGAGTGGGGCGTGGATGGTGTAATGACCGGGATTGGAGCAGGTCCAGATGATCTCGTTTACGTCGCCTTCGCCAACGGCCTGATTCAGGTGTTCGCAACCTGAGCAGGAAAAATATCGACGCTGCGAAACTGATATGGCCCCCCAGGAGCTGGCTTAGGCCGTTTCGGGAGAGGGGCTCATCTCCATTCTTTTTAACTCTGATGGCTCAGCCAGTCGTTCCAGGTGTAGAGCCTGGCATCGTACCCCTGAAGCATCAGGGCGTACCAGACTATCGAGGCTCGACCCCCGTTCTTCGTGTAGACGGCGACCGGACTATCCTTATCGAGATCGCCGAAGATTTCGGCCAGAGCAGAATCGTTCTTGATCCAGCCGTTTTCGATAACCCGGTTGTAGTCGATGTTGATCGCTCCGTCGATGTGACCTGCAGCGAACTCATCAGGGGTTCTGGCGTCAACCACCTGAACCTCGCCGCCTGCGACATTGTCGTAATCTGCGAGAAGCTCGGAGCAGGGGTCGGGTGAGTAGATTGCAGCAGGCCTCGTCGTCGTTGTTGCAGCCTTGGGAAGTCCGGCTGCGTCAAAGCCTTCAGGCGTTCCCTCGAGGATCTGGACGTTCTGGTGTCCCAGGTACTTCATGATCCAGAAGACGAAGGTGTCATCGCCGCAGGAGAAACAGTCGCCGTATATTACCAGTTCGTCCTCCTCGGTGATCCCAGCGTTCCCGAGAACCCTGGCCAGACCGAATACTGGCTTGAGAGATCCGTCAGCCTGGATGAGGCTCCTTGAGGGTAGGAGGATCGATCCCTCGATGTACGATGAGCTTTTGGGCGGCGTGTTGCTGACGTAGACGATCAGGGGCTTTGAGTCGCCATCAAGCCTCTCGCGGAGCTCCTGGGCTGATATGGATGGGGTACAGATCTCGTCATCACCATCCGACCCGGCTTCGGTTCCCTCTTCAGCACCGGTTCCAGCTTCCATCCCGCTCGCTGTGGCGGCCACATCCGACGATCCGCCAAGCGTGGCCTCGATCCAGGCAGGGCCGTCCCACGTGCCTTCACCGCCTCCGCGGCAGCTGCATCCGGCCTGTGCGCTGCTTGCAAGAGCGATCATAACAATTAGAAGCGCTCCATACTTCGCTAGTTTAATTCGCATTCTGTACACACTCCTTGAAAGTACCTATCTTTGAAATATAGCGCCACGTTCACCAGGCTTATCAGCACCGGAACCTCCACCATAGGCCCTATCACCGCCGCAAAGGCCTCACCGGAGTTGATGCCGAAGACCGCCACCGCCACGGCGATGGCCAGCTCGAAGTTGTTGCTGGCGGCGGTGAACGAGAGGGCCGCGGTGTTCTCGTAGCTTACGCCCATCTTGTAGGAGACGTAGAAGGCGACGAGGAACATCAGCAGGAAGTAGATGATGAGCGGTATCGCGACCCTCACCACGTCGAAAGGAAGCTCGACTATGTACTCGCCCTTGAGGGAGAACATGACGACGATGGTGAAGAGCAGTGCGATCAGGGTCAGGGGAGATATTTTGGGGATGAACCTGGTCTCATACCAGGTTTTGCCCCTACTCCTGATCAGGGCGAAACGAGTGATGATCCCCGCGAGGAAGGGTATTCCGAGATAGACGAAGACGCTTTTTGCGATCTCGGTCATGGTTATGGCCACCACGAACCCCTCGGCCGCGCCGAGCATCGGCGGCAGGACCGTGATGAAGGCGTAGGCGTAGACTGAGTAGAAGAGCACCTGGAAGATCGAGTTGAAGCCCACAAGGCCAGCACAGTACTCGGTGCAGCCGCAGGCAAGCTCGTTCCAGACGATCACCATGGCGATGCACCGGGCGATCCCGATCAGGATCAGACCGACCATGAAGTGGGGGTAGTCCTGCAGGAATATGACCGCCAGGCCGAACATCAGCACCGGTCCCACGGCCCAGTTCAGGAATAGAGATAGGCCGAGGACCTTGGTGTCCTTGGAGACCGTCCCCAGCTCCTCGTACTTCACCTTGGCGAGGGGCGGGTACATCATCAAAATCAGGCCGACTGCGATGAGAATCGAGGTCGTGCCCACCTGAAAGCCGGTTATGAATTTCGAGACCCCTGGAAAGAAGTAGCCCATGCCGATCCCGAGGATCATCGCCCCGAAGATCCAGACCGTCAAAAACCTGCTCAAAAGCGGATGCCTGGCGGTTTCTTTCTCGTTCATCGATATCAATTCCGCTGATGTCGTCCAGGAACCTTTCAGGTCCCCGTCATCAACCCTGCCAGGTTCATCATCTCTATGACCGCACCCTCGGAGAGACGATAGCGGGACCACTTCCCCTCCTTCCGCTCCCTTATCAGGCCAGCCCTCTTCAGGATTGATAGATGATGGGAGGTGGAAGACTGGGGCCTGTCGAGAGCAGTCATGATCTCGCATACGCAAAGCTCGCCCTCCCTGAGGAGTTTGAGGATCGCAAGCCTGCAGGGGTCGGACATCGCCTTGAAGACCTCAGCCTCGGCCGCAAGCTCAGCCTCGTCTATGCTGTCGGTGAGGGCCTTAAGCCTCCTGCCAGCGTTCTTGGCCTTGCACCGGTCTCCCGTCAGCCTCGCCAACCTCTCAACGCACGGGTCCTGGGGTTCGACAGCCTCGTTCATATCGATCAGCTCAGCAGCAGGAGCAACCGCTGGAGGGAAGGAGCTTCTCCTTCTCCTCCGCCCAGCATTCTTCGCAGATCTTCACCCGTCCCCTGTCCCGATGTCTCACCTTGAAGAGGGAACTGGCCTCCTTGCCGCATATAACGCATTTCATCTGGGCCTATCGCTCCTTCGAGTTCTCGCAATATCGCCGGTACTCCCTCAAGAGGGCCTCCCGATAAGCCTCCCTCTTCGATTCATTGATGCGATTCATCTTCTCAAGCGTCTCCAAAAGCTCGTATCCTGTCAGGTCGTCCGGCATCTTTCCCTCATCCTGGCATTTCCGGAAGGTTTCGTCCAGCCCCTTTATGCTCACGATCGAGCCCTCAACGCTGACGTCTCTTGCGTCGACGATCCCTGGACCACAACAGCAGCAGCCTTTCGCCCTCCTGTGAAGAGCTTTTTCAGAAACGATTTCGCTTTGCCGTCTCCCACCGGCTCACCTGAGTCATATCAAATCATTTCGATATATAAGGATGTCGACTCTCTTCAGATATGTTCCTCAAAGACTCCAAAGGCGCCTTATGTTGATGCGATTTCTAATTCGGATACTGCATTAACGGAGGCTAATTAGGGGGTTAAACCCTTTCTATGAGGATAATGCAGCGGGCAATCCAACAACTATATATACGAATATCCTCCACCCCAAGACCGGATTTCAGATGTACGCTCAGATGGCTGAACCATCGGATATCAATCTATATTGATGCGTTCTCTCTGAAGGGCCACGCAAAGGAGGAAGTGGCCGAATCCACGGTGTGAGAAAAAGTGGGGTAAATCGAGAGTGGGAGTTGGTATACATTTCGCATTTAATTAAGATTAAGCGCCTTACAACCCTGGTTGTGGGAATCATTCTGGCGGCCGGATCTCTGGGCGTCGTCTCGGCAGCCGAGTACTCCGTCGGATCCGGACCCGATGACTGGTGGACCGTCTATCCCGACCAGCATCCGAACGCGGGCTCCGAGGTCGACCATCCCCAGTGGATCCTGGACACCCTGGAAGAAAAGCCTGTCCTGATCCTGGACCACAGCGCTGGAAAGTGCAAAGCCTGCGTTGATCAGGAGTCCTACGTGGACGCCGTCCTGGAGGACTATGGCGATGACGTGACGTACGAAAACCTGATATCAGGCGGCAGCGACCAGAAAGCGGGAGAGCTCTTCGACATCTACGACCCCAACGGAGGCAAGCCCTTTATCCCGCTGACGATCGTTCTGACCCTGGTCCAGGACTCTGACGGGAACGTCGTTGTCGGGTGGTACAGCATGGAGGATGCCGCTGGCGGGGAGGAGATGGTCAGATCCCACGTCGGGGACGCCATCGACTATCACGAAGAGAACGTCGAGAACTGGGACGCGTGATCGGGGATGAGATCTGATCACAAAAATTTTTTGATTATTGGAAGCATTACTCTTCTCGTTGCTTTATTTGCTGTATTCTCTTATAACTCAACTTCAGGCTCGACAGAGGAACTGATCCTGGCGCCTGACTTCAGAGCCGCTGACCTCAACGGCGGCAACTTCTCCCTGAGCGATTTCAAGGGAGAGGTGGTGGTCCTTCACATAACGAACATTGAGAGCCCGCTATGCGTCGAATGCGAAAAGATCCTTGAAGCCCAGATAGGCCAGCTTCAGCGGCTGAAGGAGAATAATCCGAACGTGAACCTCATAACCCTGAACGTGAGGAAGAACCCCTTCTCCAAAGACGGCAAAACTCTTGTCGATAGCTGGTGGAACGCAAACGTGAGCTGGATCTGGGCCGAGGAGTTCGAGCCCTACGATATCGCAGGCAAGTATGTCGACTACACCAACTTCGAGGGAGGGTTCTCCAACCCCACGATACTGCTGATCGACAGAGAAGGGATGGTGGCGGGCGTCTACCACGTCTACCAGCTCGGCCGAGGAGAGATCGACGGAATCCAGGACGCTGAGACCCTTCAAGCCAAGATCGAGTCCCTGGAACGAGGTGAATGGTTCGAGATGGAGGGGAGCGTATCCGTCCAGAAGATCTCGTTTTTGGGAATGTTCGCCCTCGGGATCATCACATCCTTTTCGCCCTGCTCTCTTGCGCTCCTCATAGCCATGTTATCTTACATCATGACCTCTCGTAAGAAGAAGGTCCTGACAGATGACCAGGATTATGGGTCCTCGTCAAGAGAGGGGCTGATGATCGGGATCGCCTTCACCCTGGGGATGGCCCTCGTCTTCTTCGTCGTGGGCCTATTCATATCCAACATGGGGGTATTTGTCAGGGACTCGAGATTCTTCGATCTCGCGGCTGGCGCCCTCCTGGTGGTTCTGGGGATAAACGTCTTCAAGCCCGTAGGCGAGATCATCGAGCCGATAACGTCCCGACTTCCTTCAAGAGAGGAAGAGGAGTTCAGGGATAAGAAGAGCTTCATGGAGAGGGTCGTTAACATCTCCATCGGGCTATTCAAGTATTCGACCTTCATCGGGGCCTTCACCCTGGGTGTCTTCTTCGCCCTCGGCTGGGCTCCCTGCGCCATCTCCCTGGTATTTCCGGCCCTGATCTGGCTGATGTCTCAGGATATATCACCCATCACCGGAGGGCTGATGCTCTTTGTCTTCGGGTTGGGCCACGGCGTTCCCATAATCCCGATATCCACCTTCACCAGGTCCTTTGGGGGAAAGGTGGGCGAGGAGTACTTAGTCATCGGAAAGTGGGTCGTCAGAGCCTTCGGGGTGATGATAATAATCACCGGGCTGGTCTTTGCAGCCCGATACTTCGGTTACAAACTCTGGTAGGTGGTGAAAATGCCGGGAAAACCGGACGATATCAAGATGGTGAGCAACGCCATGGCCAACGCCCCTCGAAGAAAGATGATGAGCATATTGGCAAATGGCGATAGAACGGTCGCAGAGATCGGAGAGGCGGTCGGCAAATCGATGCTCGACTACCATCTCAAGATACTGGAACAGGCTGGCCTGCTCGAGATCAAGGATGGGAATGCTAGCCTTAGCGAGTTTGGCAAGAATTTCATGGAGGAGAAATCGGAGAAAGGGCCGGAGAAGGCTGCAGACCTCTCTTTGGCAAAACCGGTGGAGATCGCAGAGGTGAGGCAGCTAATCCCCTGCATAGCCGACTCGACGAAGTTTCGGATCATAGCCAATATGGCACCGCCCCTGGCCGGAGCCCTCAAGCACCTGGAGCCTCTCTTTCCAAGAGGCAGGTACTCGGGAAAGATCGGTGCCCTGATGATCCAGAGAGGGGAGATCCTGATCACCGTCTACGGATCCGGAAAGGTCACAATGACGATGATCAAAGACGAGGACGAGGCAAAAAAGATTCTCGACGACCTGAGGACGACGATAAACCGGGCGATAGAATCAGGCGTCACTCCAGTACCCCGGGAGAGGGTCAAGGTCGACCCCTTGGAGATAAGAAAGTACCTGCCCCAGACCGATTGCGGTGAGTGCGGCGAGCAGAGCTGCTATTCGTTTGCCATCAGGCTCATGGCTGGGGAGGTCTCCCTGGACCTGTGTGCACCTCTCAAAGAGCCGAAGTACAGGCAAAACCTTGAACATCTCAAAGTCCTCGCTGAGTACATCTGAACCGGAGGAATCGGAGGCATTTTTGAAGACGCTTACCATCATCCTCGCCGACGGCCCTTACATCTCCGAGTATGCGCAGATCGCCCGCAAGATCGCTGATGCCGCCCTGAAACGGTATCAGGTGAACATATTCCTTTACCTGGACGCGGTTCACACGCCCCATAGGGGGCAGGACCCCACCTTCTTCGCTAACGAGGGCGAGCTTTTCGCCGATCTCGCAGAAAGGGGGGCGGTCATAAGAGCCTGCTCACGATGTGCTGCCACCAGGGGCTATTTTGCGAACGAAGACGGATCCTGCAAAGATTACTATGATGGGACGAAAATCTCCAGCCTCTACGACCTTCCCGAGATGTTGAGCAAAAGCGACAAGGTGATTTGTTTATCCCGATGAGATCTGCCTTTTACCTCCTGGATTCCGCACCTTGCGGGAGCGAAAAGGCTTTCGGCGTCATGAACGCCGCGGCCGTGAGCCTCAAAAAAGTTGAGGTAATCCTTGGGCTTTACTGGGACGGCGCGTACATGGCCCTGGCAAATCAGGACTCCAAGGGCCTTGAGGTTCCAAACCTCGCCGACATCCTCTACGCCTACGGCGAGATGAGGGTTCTGGCCCACGAGTCCTCGGTGGTGGAGAGGGGGCTATTTGAGGAGGAGCTGATCGAGACTGTGGAGCTGGCCGACGAGGAACAATTTCTTGAGGCCATGGAGGATTCGGATTGTCTGATACTTCTTTAGAGGTGAGATGGACGCACGTTCCTGGCATCATCTCCGGGTCATGGGATGTGTTCCTGCTGACAAAGCCTCCCCAAAGCCCGAGGTCCGAGCTCTGCCTGAAGCTTCTGGCCCGATCGAAGAAGGCGAGGCTGTACCTGGCGGGCGACGGCGTCTATCACCTGTTGAACCAAGCCTCGGACCTTCCGCCATCCTGTAATGTATATGCCTGCGAAGAGGACGTGGCTGCGAGGGGGATCGTGCCGAGGAAGAGGGCGGAGATTCTGGGAGACTTTTACGAGAGGCTGGTCGAGGACGTTATGGAGGGCGAAGATGGGTTATTCGCGTTTTAAACGGCCTCGTATATGGAATGTGATCTTATGATTATCGTAACGATAGAACGCGAGGGCTGCATAAGCTGCGGCCAGTGCTGGGGAAGCTGTCCTGAGTTCTTTGAGGAAAATCCGGATGACGGCTGGAGCATGGTGGCCGAGAAGTACAGGATTGCGGGAAAGCTGGAGGAGGGCTCGGCTCCAGATCAATTTGAGGATTGCCTGAGGGAGGCAGAAGACGCCTGTCCTGCAGAGGTTATCAGGGTCAGCCCTCCTCAGCCGAGCTTTGATTGATGGGAGAGCTATATGGGATCAAAAGTGAGGGTTCAGGATAGGAAGAAGGTCCTCTTCTTCTGCCCTCACAACTCGGCCAGATCTCAAATGGCCGAAGGGCGAGCGAGATCATCCCGGCCTTGCTGCTCGCCCTCACCCACGCCAACCTCATCCAGGAAGGCTCATGCGTTCACATATCCAGGCGATGGACCCCCGGTCATCCCGGGCGGAGACCAGGCTACATCCGAGTACTTGTAGTACCAGGTCCTGGTCGATGGCCTGAAGACACCGATGTCGTCGGATAGGCCGTCCCCGTCAAAGTCCCCGGATATCGGAAGATCCCCGTTTAGGGCCCAGGGGCTGAACCTTCGATCGGTGTCGCCGTTCGAATCGTAGTCGAAGTACCAGGTCCTGTCAGACGCTCTGAAGACGCCCACATCGCCGCACTCGACGTCGCCGTTGAAGTCGCCAGCGATCGGAAGATCGCCCCTGATCGCCCAGGGACCAGACCTTCTGTCGGTGCTGCCATCGGAGTTGTAGTCGAAGTACCAGATGCGGTTGGAGGGCCTGAAAACCCCTATGTCGTCCCTGTAACCGTCCCCGTCAAAGTCGCCGGCCACGGGAAGGTCGCCCACAAGGCCCCAGTTTATGCTGGGGAAGGGTGAAGACCAGGCCATGGTGCCAGTTGCGGAATTGTACGAGAAGGTTCCGAAGTACCATCTCCTGGACGGCATGAAAACGCCGACGTCGTCGACGTAGCCGTCCTCGTCAAAGTCTCCGACAACGAACATGTCGCCCTCATCCCCGGGTCCCATCCTGGTGGTGACGTCGGTGTCGCCGTCGGCGTCGAAGTCGAAGAGCCAGTTATTCTGGCCGGGCTGGAAGACGGCGACGTCGTCCGGGAAGCCGTCCCGGTCGAAGTCGCCAGCCACGGGCACGTCCCCTCGCTCACCCCAAGGGCCTTCCACCCTATCCGACTGGCCCAGGACCGTGCCTGAGAATATCAGGATCACCACAAAAAATAGCTCAGCCCGGAGAATTCGTTTGAACATAAGATTTTTCGACATCTCCCTCACCACGAAAAAGGTTTTTCATCGTTGATTGGCGCCCATTAACGGCGCTGTTCGACGCCTATTCGCAATATTACTCAGCACCCATGAGTGATATACGTTGCTATGACGTAAATATAAAACGGCTTAAATTTGTTTTTAGGATGCTTTTTATCGGTTAGTGGGTGTTGGATACTAACAAGAAGTTAGCGTTATATACTTCGAACGCCAACTCCAATCCAGATGGGAAAAGAGTTCGATACCCAGCTTGAGGAGGCCGAGACCCTGGCAGACGTCTTTGAGGTGGTGAAGGCTGCCGTTTTGAAGAGCACGGGAAAGAGCCGTGGAGGGCTGATGCTCGGCATGGCCGACCTCGGAAACCACCCTCGAGGATTTCTCGGGGGATTTTTCACCGTCGGCTCGAACGTCATAGTGATGAACAAGATCCCGCTCCAGAGGATCAAGGAGACGAGGCCCGAGCTTTACAAGCCCTACGCCTTTTTCGTTCTGCTCCACGAGTACATCCACTCCCTCGGGTATCTGGACGAGAAACTGGTTGTATCCAAGGTCTATGAGGTAACCCGAGATTCCCTCGGCGAGGACCATCCCGCCACCAGAATAGCAGCTGACATAAGCGGCTTTTTGAAGGACCTCGTCTACCCAGAGGTCGCGTGGAAGCCCGACAACGAGAGGATCGAGCTTGTGGAGGGTTTTGACAGGTCCAGCGTCCCCTACATCAGCTGAGGCCAGACCCTGTCGGAACGCATCTTTGTGGGATCAAAAACCGCAAAAGTATAGACAAACAGGAAGTTCCTCGTTTCACATGTAATCCTTCGAGAAGAGGGAACCTTTTGCAGGGTCTATCGAGCAGCCGCAGATCGAACACATGGCAGTATAACCCTCTTTATTTCCCGATTTTCAGCAGGTCCTCAAGATAACCTCGGGCAATCTTCCCCACGATCTCCAAAGATTTCAGGGGATTCCACCCACGAACTCCGCCGTAGGCTGTGGGGTGGCCCTCCTCGTAAGTGATGCCCGACTCCTCGTACACCTCCTCTGCCACGTTTCCGGCAAAGGTTCCGATGAGGAGTGTTAAGATCCCAAATATGACCACCTTACCAACCCTTCCAAGGACTGCCATATTTGTCCGCACTTTATGTGCCCTCTGGAAGATATCAATTGCCCTCATCCACTACGAAGGCCAAAAAATATTATCACTTTGTCGTCGGACCGGATCCCGAAAAGGGCAGCTGTGCCCTACCCGTCAGTTGAAGGAGGATCAACCGCCCCTTTTACAGAATCAGGAATCCCTAATCTTGTCCTATGGCATGTTCGGCTTTTATGAGGGATTTATTGGTCTATAAATCAAGATCCTGGCCGCGTCGGGCCATCCAGAAGTTTCGCCCTCGGTGTCGGTGGCTCTAGCGGTTATATAGTACGTCCCAGGCTTTCTCCAGCTGTGGGATAGGTTTATACTCGTCCCGGGGCCGAAATAACTGGTTTCCGAAGTCGTGCCGTCACCCCAGTCGAAGGTATATTTTACCCAATCACCATCAGGATCGGTTGCAGAGGTCGAATAGCTGTAGAGAACATAAGTGTAACCCGTAACTGGACCCGTTGGTCTATTCGGCGTTTCGGGCGGAGAGTTCGGCTGCTCGACTCTGACCTCCAGGGCCGGATCGCCGAGGCAGAGGTACATCTTGACGTTGTCGGTGGCGTAGGAGGACGCTCCGTACCTGGCTATCACCTCGACGTTGGCATCGTTGAGGATCCAACCGATATCGCGAATCTCCTCGTTGCCGATGGCATCGAATAGGTATCTGTCAAAATCGTGGTTTGGCTCCGTCCAGGAGGGCCGGGTCGCGCCCAGAAAGGCGACGGCAGAATCGTCGTCCTTGACGAAAGCCTCCGCGAGACACTCGCCCGATTGGTCGAGGGCGGCGTTGGCACAGGCGACGCTGAATATTACGGGGGTCATGTCGCCGTTGTTCAGGGCGTGGGCATCCGCAGTTCCGTACTCCTGACCGGCCGAGTTCCAGTAGGCTCCCCAATAGGTGTAGTATCCGTGCCCCCTGTAGTTCACGATGCCCGTGCCCGAATCGATGGCGGCCTTAACGTCGGCGTTGGTGGCGGCATCGCCCCCCCCGGAGGGCAGAGCTCCGTACGCCGTCTCGAAGATGAAAGGATTCGCGTAAGAGGCTGTCCTTATTGCCTCTTTGCACCCCTGGTACTTTCCTGGCGCATCCTGAGCATGGGCGACGAGCAAAACCCTCTCGACCCAGTCGCCAACTGGAGGATTTCTCTCATAGGTGAGGATCTTGTTAACCTGCTGACTAACCTCTGCGTCGTTGTTGGCGGATATTCGGCCCACTGCAAGCTCCGGGTAGGGGTCGCTGCCAGCAACGCAGCCGTACCAGTAGTCGCTCGGAATGGTCGTGCCCGGGAAATAGTAATTGAAAGTGGACGAGGGATCCCAGTTGGGGTTCCAGGGCAGGCGGCCGATGTCGCCCACGAGAAGCACGTATTCTAGTTCGGGATGAGAGGCGTAAACGCCAGCGATGACGTTTTTGACGTCCGAAGCTGATGGCGTGCTCGAGGACGGGAAGTAGTAGGAGACGTAAGGAAGACCTTTCTCGTCGCGCCAGTCGAGGAGGGGCTTTATGCTCGCAGAAGACGTTTGGCCGTCATGCCTTATCGATAAATACTTCACAAGATCGGAGGTCGGACCGGGCTCGTCGATTCCAACCTCGCCAATAAGCGGGAGTTCTCTTTCTGAGACTTCGGGCTCCTTCACCGTTAAGTCAAGGGAGCCGTAATTCAAGATCACGTCCTGATACATCCTGGCAAACTTGGGCTCTGCCGCCCTCTTCGCCAGGGTCCCGCCCTCGTAATCTAGCCTGACTCTTACGTGGTCGTAGACTCTCAGCTCTCCTGTTGCTGGATTGAACGTCATGGGGTTCACCTGAAGGGCCACGACGTCGAGATCGCGCCAGGTTCCGGGGGCCCCCACCTCGACGAGCTCTTCAGGATAAAAAACGTCCTGAGAGTAGAACTCCTCATCGATCACGAAGGCGCGATCCTCATCGGAAACCTCCCAGTCGACCTCAGGCGGTTGGAACGGACGTACCCTGTACCCCGAGTACGTCGAGTACGATGCATCGATGACAGTGGCTCGCACTGAGGCTCCCTGGGGGACGGCTATCGTCTCTTTTATCACGGGAAGCTGCGGCCTTCCCACCTCGGAGGTGGTGGCGCGGCCCGAGATGGTCAGGATTTGGAAAGATTCGCCTTCTTCTTCCGTCTCCTCCACCCTCAACCCTCGGACCAGGAAGTCCACGACTGTGCCCTCGGCATCCGAGCTCAAAAGTAGAACTTCGGCAACGTCTTCAGTGCCGTTCAGGATGGAACTCTCTGTGATGTTTTTCTCATCGTTGGAATCGTTTTCCCCATTTTGCGGCAGAGCTGGCGCAGGTGCCATCAGCACGAGGGGAAAATCTCCAGGATCTGCAAAAATCTCTATACCGATCGGCGACGTCAACCCGTTTGCGGCATACGGTATCAACGCCAGAACGATCATCATTGTCATCAACTCTTTCATCCTTCAACCCCCCCCTTCGACACATATTATCAGTGGACTTTGAGGGTATATTGGTCTTTGAGGGTATATAATCCTCTTCTTCAGCGGGATCACCATGGGCGTAAATTCCTTAGATTTGCCTTTCTTCCCGTTGATTGCTACGCAATCCTAAAAACGTGCCTAATGCTTTCTGATGGAATGACGACCTTCGCGAAATGCAGCTCCGACTGGACAACAGAATTGAATTTCTCGCCTCATTCCCGGAATTCTAATTCTACTGAGGATTTGGTATGTAAGTGGGTATGTAAGTGGGTATGTAAGTGGGTATGTAAGTGGGTATGTAAGTGGGTATGTAAGTGGGTATGTAAGTGGGTATGTAAGTGGGTATGTAAATGGGTAAGTAAATCACCCATTTTCATCCCCACGGATGGCCCCTGGGGGCCATGAACGATCAGAGGTTCACGACCGTTTGAACCATTGGACGCATATTCAACACAGTTTCGTAACACTCGGAAGAATAATCATATTTATCGAGAAAATAAAGAGCTTCGCCTTTAGCAATTAAAGCATTACTATGTTTAGTATTTTTCTTTAAGAGCAATATCGTAATATTTTATAGCATCTTCGTACCTACCACGATCATAGAATTTCCTCCCTTATCAGTCCCTAGGCCTCGATATCCGTTTTCGTGCCTCTCCTCAGCTTTCTCGCTTCGGCAAGCAGCCTCCGCTTGTTCTTCTCCCTCACAAGCTCCTTTAACCTCGTCCTGATCGCCTTCTGCCAGTTCGTCTCCTTCATATCTACCATCATCCTTCGCAAATCCGGAGGGATCCTGACATTGTATATTAGATCAGCGCCGAGGGGGGAACCTTTCCCCTCCCGGCCTTTGAGCCACCTCGAGCTCTTCAGCCCAGCATCTTGGCGATCCTCTCCAGTGCCTGGTTGAGCCTCTTCTGAGAGGCGGCGTAGGAGATCCGGACGTAGTCGACGCCGCCGGGGCCGAAGGCAGACCCGGGCGTGGCGGCCACCATCGCCTCGGAGAGCATCCTCTCGGCAAACTTGTCCCCGCCCCCAAACTCCGAGACGTCGGGGAAGACGTAGAAGGCGCCGCCGGGAAGAGAGCAGTTGATCCCGATATCCTTCAGCCCCGAGACGAGAAGGTCTCTACGCTCCTGAAACTCTGTCACCATGGACTTGATGTTGTCCTGGGGGCCCTTGAGGGCCTCGATCCCGGCCCACTGGACGAAGGTGGTGGCGTGGGAGACGGAGTGAGAGAGAATCCTGTTGACCCACTTCATGACCTCCCGGGGTCCAACGAGGTACCCCAGCCGCCAGCCGGTCATGGCGTAGCACTTGGAAAAGCCGTTCACTGTCACGGTCCTTTGCCCCATCCCCGGAAGGGAGCCGATGCTGATGTGCTCCTGGCCGTAGATGATCTTCTCGTAGATCTCGTCCGAGAGGACCCGAAGGTCGTTGTCGACGGCGAGGTCCCTGATCTCCTCCAGAATCTCCATCCCAAAGACGGCGCCGGTGGGGTTGGAGGGCGAGTTCACCAGGATCATCTTCGTCTTGGGGGTGATCGACTCCGCGAGGTCGACGGGCTTGAACTCCTCGTCCACCTCGGCCCACCTGACCCTTCCGCCTGCGAAGTTGATGCAGGGCTCGTAGCTGACCCAGGAGGGGCCGATCAGAACGCACTCGTCCCCCTCGTCGAGAAGGGGCTGCATCGCCGCGAAGATCGCCATCTTCGCCCCCGGAACCACCGAGACGAATTCGGGGGAGATCTCGAGGTGGTTGTCGTTGTAGAGCTTCTCTGCGATCGCTGCGCGAAGCTCCGGAATCCCGCTGGTGGGAAGGTAATGAGTATCTCCCCTCCTGATCGAGTCGACGGCAGCTTCGCAGATGTTCTTCGGGGTATCGAAGTCCGGCTCCCCCACCCCAAGATCGATCACGTCCAGCCCGGCGCCGTTTAGCTTTTTGGCCATCGCCGAGATCTTCATGGTGGTGGACTCGGGGATAGAGGCGAGTCTCTCAGAGACCAAATCTAATCATCCTCCAGCCTTCTGACCATCTTGACCGCGGCCTCCACGGCGCGTTTGGAGTAGTCTATGCGACGATGCGCGTCCATCCTGGACATCTTGGGACCGGATATGCCCAAGGTGACGGGCTTGTCGAACTCCAGGGCCAGGTCCATTATCTTCCTTGAGGCCTGTTGGGCCACGATCTCGTCATGGCCGGTCTCGCCCTGGATGACGCAGCCGATCGTCACCACGGCGTCGACATCATCGCGCTCGATCAGCTTTTTTACGGCGAGAGGCATGTCGTACACGCCGGGAACCATCAGCGTGCGGACGACCTGCGCGCCCAAAAATTCCGCATGTTCTCGTCCCAGGATCTCCATCTGGTAGGTTATATCCCGGTTGAACTCAGCGACCACAAAACCAAGTTTTATCATAGATCCAACACCGCCAAAGGGGGTAGCTTCTTTAGCCCGGCGCATTTTGCGCTAATAAACCCATCGATCGGTCGTGGGCAAAGTCGTACGGTCAAAACCCATTTATCCCTTGCCATTTATGCGAATTGGTGGATGCCTTATGAGTTGGGTCTATTTAGATGGGAAGTTCGTTCCCGCTGAAGAGGCGGCGGTTTCGGTTTACGATCACGGGCTGTTGTACGGCGACGGGGTCTTCGAGGGGATCAGGGCCTACAACGGAAGGGTCTTCAGGCTGGAAGAGCACGTCAAGAGGCTCTACGACTCTGCCAAGGCGATCATGCTCGATATACCCATGACCCAGGAGGAGATGTGCGATGCGATCCTCGATACGCTGCGCAAGAATGGCCTTTCTGACGCCTACATCCGTCCCCTTGTCACCAGAGGCGTCGGCGACCTGGGGCTCGACCCCAGGAAGTGCGCCAAGCCCACGGTAATGGTCATCTCTCAGAAGTGGGACGCCATGTACGAAGACCTCTACGAGGTGGGCCTCACCGCCGTCACGGTCACGGTCCGGAGAAACTCGCCCGCAGCGCTTCCGCCCAACATCAAGTCCCTCAACTACCTGAACAACATCCTCGCCAAGATCGAGGCGAACGTCAAGGGAGGAAACGAGGCGATCTTCCTGGACGATGCGGGGAACGTCTCCGAGGGGAGCGGCGACAACATCTTCGTCGTCAAGGACGGGAAGATATTCACACCCCACACCATGAACAACCTCAAGGGCATAACCAGGAAAGCCGTGATCGGGGTCGCCAAAGCCAGGGGGTACTCGGTCGAGGACGTCAACCTGGGGATCTTCGACCTCTACACCGCCGACGAGATCTTCGTCACGGGAACCGCGGCGGAGGTTGCTCCCGTTTCAAAGATCGACGGCAGGGTCATAAGCGGCGGAAAGCCTGGCCCCGTCACGAAAGATCTGATCGAGGGCTTCAAGGAGATGACCCTGACCACGGGAACTCCCATCTGAAGGCGTTCCCTCAAACTTTCAAAAAATGAGACTGCCAGCCTACCCGGGGACGATCTTCAGGCGGACGTTCCTCCTTCTGGGGCCGTCCAGCTCCAGAAAGAGGATCCTCTGCCAGGTCCCCATGACCAGGCACCCCTCCTCGATCGGTATCGTCTGGCTGTTTCCTAGAAGGGTGGCCTGGAGGTGGGCGTGGGCGTTGTCGTCGATCTTGTCGTGAAGGTAGCCGTCCCCCGGCGGGGCGAGAGACGCCATCCTCCGGAGCAGGTCCTGGACGAGACCGCTCTCGGCCTCGTTGATCACGATACCAGTGGTGGTGTGGAGGGTGTAGACGAGGCACAAGCCCTCCTGGACACCACTCTCCTTTACGGCGTCGTTCACAGTATGAGTTATGTCTATGACCTGAACGGGCTTTTCGGTCTTTATCTCAAGCATTATGATCACCTGAATTTCTGTTGGATGAAGTCTATTGGCTGAGGGGGATTTAAGCCGAACGGGCCGGGAAGATAACGTCTGCCTTGTCAGCCACCATCCTCCGTTCCAGATCTCGGCCCGTCGTCGTCAACCTCGAAAACATCCGAAAGCCCTTTACACGCAGAGGTCAAAACCCATTATCATTCTATTGATCCAGCTTTAAAAAAAGAGGCGTATTCGTGACGGAGAAGACTATCCTGGTTCTGGGCGGGTACGGCGGCGCCGGGTCCGCCATATCAAGATTGATCCTGAAAAACACCCGAGCCGGTCTGATCGTGGCAGGAAGGCGCGATGGAAAGGCAAGAGCCCTCGCAGAAAAGCTGAACCGCGAATTTTCCACAGATCGTGCATCCTGGGCTTTTGCCGACGCTTCCGATCCTCAAACCCTGAGAGAGCCCTTCGGGAGGGCAGATCTCGTTATCGTGGCGGCGACGACCACCTCCTTCGTCGAGACGACGGCGAAAGCCGCCATCGAGGCGGGAGCCGATTATCTCGACATCCACTATCCTCAGGAGATCGCGCTGGTTCATAGGAACCTCGCCCCCGAGATCGAGAAGGCGGGACTGACCTTCGTGACCCAGGCAGGATTTCTTCCGGGGCTGCCGTCGGTCTTCGTCCGGTGGGCAGGGGCCTTTTTCACCCGTTACCGAAAGGCTGCCGCCGCCGTCGCCATGAAGACTGACTTCGACCCCGGAGGCGCTGTTCTGGAGTTCGTTGACACCTTAAGCGATTATTCCGCCGAAGTATTCAGGGGCGGCGAGTGGAAGCGGGCCGGGTACCGGGACGTCCGGAAGGTCGATTTCGGCCCGCCCCTGGGGATGAAGAGCTGCTACCCCACGACCCTGGCGGAGATGAGGGATCTGCCGGAGCGGCTGGAGATCGAGGAGCTCGCGGCATACGTTGCAGGGCTGAACTGGTTTGTCGACTATGTGGTGACGCCTCTCGCCTTCGTCCTCGGCAAGGTGAAAAGGGGTCTATGCAGAAACCAGCTTGCAGGACTCATGGTCTGGGGGTCGAAGCGGTTCACTCCGCCAGGGGAGGCCGTCGCCTTCGTCCTGGAGGCCGAAGGGGAAAAAGACGGCAAGGACCTGTTGGTCAGAATGACGGCGAGGCACGATGACGTCTACGAGTTCACGGCGATGCCGGTCGCAGCCTTCCTCGTCCAGTATTTGGACGGAAGCCTGAAGAAAACCGGCCTCTGGATGATGGGTCACGTCGTCGACCCGGCGAGGTTCGTCGACGACCTGGAGAGGATGGGGGCAAAGGTCGAGTTGGAGGTCAACGAGGTTTGAAGCTGCAGCCGAGATCGGGAGCTGATCGGATGAAGGCGAAAGTTGACGAGTTCATGAGAGCTGCCATCGAGGAGGCGAGGGCGGGCCTAGCCGAGGGCGGCGTTCCCATAGGCGCGGTCCTGGCGGAGGAGGGAAGGATAATCGGAAGAGGCCGAAATCGGCGGGTCCAGGACGAGGACCAGCTGATGCACGCCGAGATCGACTGCCTCAGGAACGCGAGGCTCACCGGGGGCTACATCGGCACGACCCTGTACTCGACGATGATGCCCTGCTACCTCTGCGCGGGGGCCGCTGTCCAGTTCGGGATAAATAGGGTCGTGGCAGGGGAGGCTGAGAGTGCCCCTGAAGCAAGAGAGTTCATGGAGTCGCACGGTATCGAGGTCGTCGACCTGGACCTGGCAGAGTGCAAGGAGCTATTGGCCGAGTTCATCAGGAGGCATCCGGGTCTCTGGGACGAGTTTCTGGCCGAGTGCAACCCGGAGATATTTTGATGGCGTCTTCTGACACTAGTGGGGTGAGGATATGTTCATAAAAGACCTTAAAAACTGTCCGCGTTTCGTCGCCCTCGACGGAACCGAGATCTGCGAGCTTCTCCATCCCGGCAGGGAAAATGAGGATCTGTTGATGGGCTACAGCATCGCCCACGCCCTTCTAGGGCCGGGAGAGGCCTCAAAGCCCCACGTTCTCAAGACCTCCTCTGAAGTCTACTTCATCCTTGAAGGGCGGGGCAGGATGAAGATCGACGACGAATCAGCCGAAGTGAAAACGGGCCAGGCGATCTACATCCCTCCAGGGTCAAAGCAGCATATCGAGAACCGAGGCGACGGCCCTCTGATCTTCCTATGCATCGTATACCCCGCCTGGCGCGAGGAGGACGAGGAGCTGGCCTGAAGGGCCGGTCATTTCATATCGGGGCTGGAAGATCGGATGCTCACAGATCTATTAAATCAAAAAGTTTTAGTAGATTGGGTCGGGAATTATATTCTGGAGGTGAAAATCGTGGAGGATAGTTTTGACAGCACCTACATAATCAGAAAAGAGCTTTACGACGAGTTCATCGAAGACGCAAAAAAGGTGGCCCTCACCGCCTATACCGTCCCGGCATTTGTGAAGTACGAGCTGTACAATATGATCAACATGGAAAGGGACATCGCCATGGTTGTGGTCTGGAAGCCGGAGACCACGGTCAAGCAGATCAAAGATTTCGATAAGAAATGGTTCCTCGAGAAGTATTGAGCATTCATGGCTGCCCCGCCATCGGCGGGAGCGGCCCTTGAGCATCTGCCTTTGGCGGCGTCAGGCTGCTTCCCTTAAAAGCGACCCCGTCTCTGCCGTGGCGACGATTGGAGCAGCCCGGATATTCGAGGGAGCCGCCGACCCCGGCGGATGCTCGGCCTCACCGGGCCGACTCGTCGCTCTCCATTATGCCGAAGACGTTCCCCTCGGTGTCTCTGCAGTAAGCGAAGTATCCGTAGCCTGGTATCGTCATCTTTTCGGTGATCACCTCGCCTCCCTTCTCAACGACCTTCGCCATGAACTCCTCCAGGGACGGAACCTCCACGGTGTTCGTGGTGGTCTCGTTTGGCCTATCCCGCATCTTTAGAGCGCCGTCGATCCCGGGGCCCTCACCGGTTTGGACCAGCCAGTAGTCCACCGGCTCCCACTTCTCCACCTTCCACCCGAAGACCTCGGTGTAGAACTTCACGGCACGATCTGGCTTGTCGATGGCGATCTCGAAATGAATTACTCTTGGCATATCAGATCCATTGTTTTTAAAGGCAGATATAGATGACGATCCGGAGGGAGGGACCGCGTTGAGAAACGTCATTCCAGCTCTTCTTCAAGGATTTCGTAAAATTTCTCTCTCGCTCTCCTCTCGATCCACGGAGCGTGTCCGCATTTCTCAAGCAGGATGAACCTGAAGCTCTTCAAAACGGCCGAAAGGGGGCGCTTTACCCCCTCTGCGGGATGGGGATCGCTGTCGCCGTGGATCGCAACCACCGGACACTCGATAGCTTTTCCCAGCTCCAAGAGCTTTCCGGCCCCCCTCAATAGAGCTGCCTCTTTCCAAACGGCTTGAAATACATCCGCCCGGCAATCAACATCGATGGGTTCGAATGCCGCCGGGTCGTATGCATCGACCTTCGAGAATAGTGCTCCCATCCGCGCTAACGCTGCGTTCTTCTCTTCTGCCCCGGCGTTCTCAGAGTTCTCCAAGATTCGAACGATGGACTCGACCTTTGCCCTCTCCTCCTCGCTCAGGCGGCTCAATCTGGTCTCTGTGATTCTGGCGACGTACTTCTCCTCGAAGGGACCGCTTCCGATGAGGATCAGTTTTTTTACCATTTTGGGATAGCTGGCGGCTAAAATGAAAACGAGCCACGCGCCCCAAGAAAAGCCGATCAGAGCTGTGGGGAGGTCGCCAGCCATCTCCAGAATCGACTTCAGCTCTTCGACCTGTCCATGAACCGAGGTCGCCGTTTGGAGCGGTTCCAGGACGCCCCATCTGGACGATAGCTCACGGGCCACCGGAGCCATCTCTCCCCGAGCGCCTGGGCCGCCGTGAACGACGGCTACGCTATAGGGGGGATTTCCATATCTTCTGAGATCATACATATAGATTCTCAATTTTGTTGAAAGTTCACCGAGCGCCTTTCAGATCTGCCAATCGCTTTTGTATGCTTCTCGCCGCCAAGATCCCCGTCGAGAAGGCTGCCTGGAGGTTGTAGCCGCCGGTGTCCCCGTCCACGTCCAGGACCTCGCCCACGAAGTAGAGACCCCTGACGAGCTTTGACTCCATCGTCTTCGAGTCGACCTCCAACAGGTCAACCCCACCCCTGGTGATCATGGCGGAATCAAAGCCTCCGAGCCTCTCCACCACCATGGGAAAGCCGGTTAGATGGTCGGCGAGGGCGATCCTCATATCTCTCGTCATCTGGGCGCATTTCAGATCCTGAGGAATCTCCGAGATCTCAAGAACCCTCGCCGTGAGCCTGGCAGGGGGGCCCAGGTCCGCGAGGGTCGACCTCAAGTTTCTGGCGCCGTCTTCCCTCGATCTCTCCAGAAGCCATCGCTCCAGATCCTCCCTTTTTTTGGCCCCTACAAACGATATCCTCAGTACGTCCCCGGTCCGGATGTGCCTGGAGAGGTCGAGGATTCCGGGGCCTGAGAGCCCCTCGTGGGTTAAGAGAACGTCCCCGTGATGCTCTTTCACCTTCCTCTGCCTGTTGATCGAGACCTCGGCGTCCGGAAAGGAGATCCCGGCCAGCTCCGAGAATGGATAATCCTTTATGCGGACGGGGGTCAGAGCGGGCCCGATCTCGGCGATGGTGTGCCCAAGACTTTTTGCGAAATCGTAGCCGTCGCCGGTGGAGCCCGTCAAGGGATAAGAGCGCCCGCCACAGGCTAAGACCAAAAGGCGGGATCGATACGTTTCATCCCCACAGGCCACCTCAAACCCGTCCCCATACCTATTGATCGACGTCACAGTCTTGCCGCACTTCAGATCGACGTTCTTCGCCCTGCACTCCTCGATCAGGACCTTCAACACGTCCCGGGACCTCTGGGTCTGGGGAAAGACCTTGCCCCCCTCCTGCCTGATCATGGCTAAGCCTCTAAACTCGAAGAAGGCGACGAGGTCGCGGTTCGTAAAGCCCAAAAGGGCTGGGCGGAGGAAACGGCCAGCATCGCTGTAATGATCGAGGAAGGACCTGATATCCCCGTCGTGAGTTATGTTGCAGCGGCCCGAGCCCGAGACGAGAAGCTTTCGGCCCGGGGATTTCTTCTTCTCGAGGATGAGGATCTTCCTCCCCTTCTCGGATGAGTTAGCGGCGCAGAAGAGCCCGGCAGGGCCCCCTCCGATGACGATGAGATCCCACACTTTATCTTGATTGCTATGCTGGAACATATCGATGACCACTGGAACGCTGCAACACAAAATTACGGCAAATTAAGTATGCAGTCTGATATAATTACTCTACTTTCCAAGTTTTCCCTTGGTCGTGCCCAGTTTATAAACCACCATTGCGTCTCGCATAATACGAGAACTGTGCGAGATTAAATACGTCTCGAATATTCCGATAAAAATAGCATTAATTCAGCTTATAATCTAACAAATGTATGCAAAAACCAAAACTTGGAAAGTAGAGTAATGTGAGAAGCATCAAAAATCTGTAGGACTATTTAAACCGCTCCTTAACCGATGACCGATGGATTTTGCTATCAAATCATTTGTCCTTCTACCACCTCGACGAAATCGCATGATAGTTTTGGGCTCCAGCCCATCTCCACCGCCCGATCTGCCGGCCCAGACCTGGGCTCGGTTGGCGGGTGCCGCCCGGTCGGTCATCTCGCCCGGAATCCTCGATTGTTTCGGAGATCGGCCGCCCAAAAAGGCGAGCGGTTAAAAAAAATTCTCTATTGCATATGCTGGGATCACTCGCCCTCCAGCTCCGCCAGCGCCTCCGGCGGGAGCGTCCTCACCACGTCGATCTTCTTGACGCAGTGGGTCTTCACCCCGTACTTCTTGGCTATCGGCCTAAGATCCTTCATCGAGTACTTCCCGGCGATCTCCTCAGCATCCATAAAATTACTTGATGCCCGGAGGATACTTAAACTTTTTTCGAGGCTAGCAACAACCTCGACAGGTTGATATGGGATCTAGCGAATAAAGTAATACCGGGTGTTGAGGATGAAGCTGAAATCTATTTTTCTGGTTATTACCTTGGTCCTCCTCTCGGGATGCGTCCAGAAGGAGGCGCCTGAGCTGGAGAGGCCTGGGGCTGAGGAGCCCGAGGGCTGGACGCCCGACGGCGTGGTCGGAGATGGCGAGTACTTCGGAAGCGCGGTCCTCTACGGCCCCGAAAGCCGGGGGTACTCTGGAGGAGACCTGGAGGTCTTCTGGACGACAGATGACGAGCACCTCTACATGGCCCTCAGAGGCGAGACGACCGGCTGGATCTCGATAGGATTCGATCCCCTCGAATGGATGAAGGACGCCGACGTCGTCATGGGGTCTGTCGACGGGAAGACGGTCGTCGTCGAGGACCAGTACTCGACCGACAGCTACGGCCCCCACCTGCCCGACGAGGACCTGGGCGGAACCGACGACATCCTGGAGTTCGGAGGTCAAGAGAAGGACGGTCAGACTGTTATAGAGTTCAAGAGACGGCTTGATACCGGAGACCAGTTCGACAAAGTCATTTCGCCGGGGCAGGAGCTCTCCATAATCTGGAGCATGTCGGATTCCGGCAACCTCCAGGGCAGCCACAATGTCGCCCGCGCCGAGGGGCGGCTCAACCTCGGAGAAAAGGCGGGCGAAGCCCCCACGGCCGCGGCCGCCCTCACTGCCGGAGAGCGGGACGGGATCCTCTTCATCCGCGAGGAGGAGAGGATGGCCGAAGACCTGTACCTGGAGCTCTACAAGATGGTGTTGCTTCCCATATTCCTGAACGTCGCAGACTCCGAGCAGATCCACATGGACTCGGTCAAGATCCTGATGGACAGGTACGGCCTGGAGGACCCGGTCGGAGACGGGAACGGGGTTTACGCCAACGAGACCCTCCAGAAGATGTACGACGATCTCCTGGAGTCGGGAGGAAAGTCCCCTGAAGACGCCCTCAAGGCAGCGGCCCTGGTGGAGGAGACGAGCGTCCACGACCTCGAAGTTCAGATCAGCAACACGGACAAGCCGGATATCAGATCGGTTTACGGAGGCCTCCTCATGGGCTCAGAAAAGCACCTCAGATCCTTCGTTAGAGCCCTCGAAGAGCTGGGGGTCGAGTACTCGCCTCAGCTCCTGAGCCGGGAGGAGTATGACAAAATCGTGAGGGCGTGAAACGGGTGATATGGTCCCTCTTCGAAAACGGGGGGCTGACGGAGGCTGGCGGCTGGGGGAGGGCGGCATGCGGCGCTGCCCGCCCCCTAGACCCGACCGGTACCATCAGCCCTCTAACTTTTTATCTCCTTTTTTCGAATCGGCCGGGTTGGGCCAGACGTAGCAGAGATCCTTCGGCTCAGTCCAGCCGAAGGCCGAGTAGTGATCTTCGTCCTTTCGGAGGAGGTTGGACCGGTGAGAGGCGTGAAGCTCCTCGGACCCGAACCATGAGGGCAAAAAGCCCTCCTCAGCGTTTTCGTACTTCCGGAGCAGCTCATTCAGCTCAGATCCTCCCATCTCCCGGTTGGCAGCCAGGATCTTCTCCTTGCAGGTGTCCCTGTAGCCCCTCCTGATCCACTCCTCGCAGATCACGACGCCGTAATAGGCGAGAGCCTCGGGGTTATTGGCCCACATCTTCCAGATGGGGTGGTTCTTCCAGCGGCTTTTGCCGTCCCGGCATATCCTCAAAAGGACGAGGGCTTCCACCCTCTGCTTTCCAAGCCTCTGTCTGTCCAGCACCTCGGCAGACCTCTTGAAGTCCGGGTATGGGAGAAACGTCTGCATCAATTCATCCTCTGGGGTTTGGCTTTCTTACTGCTGGTGAGGTGGTGGTCCAAACTATAAAGGTGCTATCGGTACCTCATTTTGGAAGCAGATCTGACGACCAGGGAAGAAAGGATCGGATCGAGAATTGCGCCGTATAGAATGGTTATTTTAAAATGAATACCCCGCAGCTTGCTGCGGTTGGGATGGTCAAGAAAACGACTTAAGGAACATGCTCAATAAAATATTATATCATGCCGCTTTATAAATTAAGTTAGCCAAACTCGGGATATCGTCACGAGATGAAAATATTCCATTAAGATAGTGGAAGAAGTTAACTTCCTGCTTACGGC
>Ga0265594_1000318_pt1 | contig 39755 bp, 38 predicted proteins | sample saktaG_11_FD_190147 | JGI IMG/M metagenome (GOLD analysis project Ga0265594, IMG submission 190147) | Saline water microbial communities from Sakinaw Lake, British Columbia, Canada - sak_2011_5_24_80m | ecosystem: Environmental > Aquatic > Non-marine Saline and Alkaline > Saline ... | reverse complement strand
CCACCGTGCGGCCCGAGATACTTAACATTGTTAAGTGACGTACACTATGCACAGTGTTATTTCAAGACCGTACGCCCCCTATTTTTACTTAACACCGTCCCGACTCACACTCACCTACACTATACGCAAGTGCGTGAGGTTTTTCAGATAGAACGAGGAGGACGAGTCATGAAGGTATACGTTGTCTGTGACTTGGAGGGAGTGGCAGGAGTGGTGGACTTCAAGAAGCAGTGCATGGAGGAAGGCGCCTACTATCAGCAGGCCATCAGGATGGCCACCTGTGAACTCAACGCCCTCGTGGACGGTGCTCTGGAGGGCGGCGCAACAGAGGTCTATGCGTGGCCCGGCCACGGAGCTTTCCCGGGCGGAGTAGACGTGGAGCATCTGCACCCCGAGTGTAGGCTGGTCATGCACGCAGGCGACGCCGGCCCAGCGGGCTACGACGAGAGCTTCGACGCCATGTTCCTCCACGGGCTCCACGGCATGGCCAGGGCCGGGAACGGCGTCCTGGCCCACAGCTTCATGCCCTTCATAGAGAACATCTGGCTGAACGAGCAGAGGATAGGAGAGATAGCCATGAACATGGCGGTGTTCGGCGTCCATGGCGTACCCACCGTGTTCGTCAGCGGGGACCAGGCAGCCGTGGAGGAAGCCAGAGCCCTCGTGCCCGGCATCGAGGGCGCCGTGGTCAAGTGGGGGCTCGAGGAGAAGGAGAAGCTCGGCGCCCTCTCCGTGAGGAAGGCGGTCTCGTTGTCCCCCGCGAAGGCCCAGGAGGTAATAAGGGAGGCGGCTCGACGGGCCATGACAAAGATAGGATCCGTTGAACCGTTCAGCCTCGACCCGCCGTACACTATGAGGGTAGAGTACACCGACAAGAAGTACGCAGAGTGGGCGTTGCGAGACCCCGGCGTCGAGCGGCTGGACGACACGACGACGACCCAGACGAGGAACAGCTTACTTGAGCTCGTGTTCTGACCCTGTTTTATCCGGCTCTCCTCCTCATCGCGCTGCGTTCATCTTAAACGTCGTAACGCGGGCACAGGCACGAGTTAAAATCTAAAGAAATGGTGGGGGTTCCGGCAGCGGGAGAGTCGACTAGACACGCGTTCCTCAAGGAGGTGGGTAAGCTCTGGCTCTACAACCAGCTCTGCCACAGCGTGGAGACCGAGGTCGCGCTGAACCACCTGGGCCTGCTCCGCTACTGCGAGCTGGACAACAAGACGGTGGTGGACGTGGTCGGCGTCGGCCTGAAGTACTTCGACTACAGGCGACGGAAGATCCAGAGCGAGGAGTACGGGGACTTCAAGCTGGATAACCAGGAACAGTATGTTATCGGGTACAACGTCCTGAGGGGCATCGAGGTGAAGGTAAGCAGAGGCGACTTCAGGAACGGCTTCGCCTGCACAGGGTGCAACTACAACTACCTGCTCACCCCAATGCGCCTTGTCTCTCCGGGCGTCGTCCCGAGAGGCGTCGGCCTCATAGAGTACAACCGCTACAAGTTCAGCTGCGAGCCTGTGGATCAAGAGGACGGGAACCCCGGGAGAAGGTCCTTCAAGCTTCGGGGCCTCAGGGTGGTCAAGCCCGCGACCTACAGGCATCTACCCCAGTTCCACATAGACCACGTGATAGAACAGATATCCCGACGCCGCGATGCCTCCGACCAGATCTCGACTTATCTGAACGTAGCGGAAAGCATGAAAGACCCTGATCTGCTTTACGTCCAACCCGAGGGCGTGGAGGGAGAAGAAGTTATCTCTCAAATGATTGTTAAGAAGCCGGTATCTGGTACTTAGTCGTGGAGTAGGCTCTCGATTCCTCGGAGCCTGTTTCTGAGCGTGACCTCTGTTGTGCCGGCGGCCTCCGCGATGTCTTTCTGTTTCCGTTTCTCGTGTGTCTCGATGCAGGCCTTGTAAAGCGCCGCTGCGGCGAGTCCGCGGGGGTCCTTGCCGGTGAGTCCCTGCCGTTTCTTTGCCTCCATGAGTATGTCGATGGCGTGTCGCTCGGTACGCTGTGTGAGCTTGAGCTTCGAGGCTATCCCGGGGACGAACTTCATGGGGTCGTCCACGGGCATCCTCATGTTCAGCTCCTTTATCAGCAGCCTATAGGTTCTGGCTATCTCCTGGTGGTTCCGTGTGCTGATCTCTGATAGTTCCTTGAGCGGTCTCGGTATCTTGTGTTGTCTGCACGCCGCGTAGAGGCTCGCGGCGACGAATCCGTCGATGCTTCTGCCTCTCAGCAGGTCTTTCTTGAGTGCCTTACGGTAGACGAGTGCCGCCCGTTCCTTGACGTTCTTGGGTATGTGTAGGTGTGTGCACATCCTGTCTAGCTCGGACATGGCGACGCTCAGGTTCCTCTGCCATGTCTCGTCCAGTTTCGTTCTGTTGTCGAAGCGCCTGAGCCTTGTCATCATGATGCGTGTCTCGTTGTCCAGCCTGTTGCCGTTTGCGTCCTTGTCTGGTCGGAAGACTGTTGACAGCCCCTTATCGTATAAAGTGTATGATGGTGCGTGCCCTGTCCTCGCTCTGCTTTCGTTCTCCGCTGTGTTGAATGCTCTCCGTTCGGGGCCCGTGTTTAATATGGTTTCTTGTACGACGAGGCCGCACGAGCCGCAGACGTCCTCGCCCGAGTCGTAGTCACGTATCAGTGTCTGGCTTCCACAGCTAGGGCATCTTATTTTTCAGTAGCCTCCGAACCTAAAAGGTGCTTCCGCGAGACAAGCTCAGCACGATTATTAAAGTTAACGTGTACAGTTACGTTCCCCTAATTGATAATATATATAAGTGTGTTCAGTTGTGTTCAAGTGTAACCATGACGATGTATGACCCTGTAGCGAAGGACTCGACGGTTACACGGACGGTGCGCATCGACGAGGCGTACGACGAAGTGCTTAGGTACGAGGCGGATAGGCAAGGCATCAGCGTTAACACGCTGGTCGACCGCATCCTCCGGAGGTACTCCGTGAGCTACAGGTTCTTCGAAAACCTCGGCGCATTAACGATCTCCCCTCACACCTTCTCGGATATGTTGGCGGTCCTCGAGGAAGAGGAGATAAGAGCCGTTGCCAGATCAGCTGGGATGGAGCGCCCCAAAGAGCTGATACTGAAGAGGGGGCTGCCCCTGACCTACGAGAACGCAGTGTGGTACATCACCGAGCTTCTCGGGGATAACAGCGGGTGGTTCAGGACGACTTACTATGAGAGGGAGGAAGAGGACATCATCCACCTGAGCCACAACCAGGACGTAGGGTGGAGCATCTTCCTCAAGGAGTACATCGGAGCCTTCTTCAAAGAGGTCATAGGGATCATCCCTGACGCCGAGGTGGTGGGCTCCTCTGTCACTTTCACCATAAACAAATCCAAGATTAGACGAGAAAAAATGATCTGAACTGCCTTTTTTTCGCTACCTTTATACTTTTTAACCACACTTTGAGTGTAAACCCAACGGAACGGTGTGTTTAGATGTCATTCAAGATGGCCAGAGTCGGGGAACTCAGGGAAGGTAACTATGCCATCATCAACGATGAGCCGAGCCAGATCGTCTCTATACAGAAGAGCAAACCGGGTAAGCACGGGAGCGCCAAGTTCCGGTGCACCGCCATCAGCATATTCGACGGCAGGAAGCAGAGCTTCGTCAGCAGCACGGACGCCAGCATCCAGATACCCATAGTGGACAAGAGGAGCGGCCAGGTCGTGAGCATGGGGCCCGTAAGCGTCCAGCTCATGGACCTGGAGACCTACGACATGATGGACGTCGCCATCCCCACGGACGAGGAGATAGCCGCCAAGCTGGGGGCGGGTAAAGACGTCGAGTACTGGATCATCATGGGTAGGATCAAGATCCAGCGCGTCAAGAACTGAAGGCGCATAGATGAACAGAGTACACCAGATGCGGCTCCGCGGCGGAATGACCGTCGGCGAACTCGCCGAGGAGATGCGTAAGGCCGGCGTCATCGGAGCAGGCAGGGTCGGGCGGGCGGTGGATATCGTCGCCGAGATGTTCGGCGACCCGGACTACACCACTTTTATCACGCTCTCCGGGCCTCTGGTGCCCGGCGGGCTGCGCCTTATATTCAGGGACCTCATAAGGGACGGCTACGTGGACGCCGTCGTCACCAACGGAGCCAACATGGTCCATGACCTGGTGGAGGCCATGGGCCGAGGCCACCTCGTGGGCACGGTGAACGTGGACGACGAGAAGCTCTACGAGGAGGGCTACAACAGGGCCTACGACATCTTCATCGAGAGCCAGGCCTTCGTGGACCTGGAGGGCTTCATCGGCGGCATCCTCGACGACATCCCCGAGGAGAGGAGAACCGGAATCGCGTTCCACGAGTTCATCAGGGAGGTGGGGTTACGGCTCCGCGACGAGGAGAGCGTGATCTACACTGCGGCGAAGAGGAATGTGCCCATCTTCAGCCCCGGGTTCTTGGACTGCATGCTCGGGATACCGCTATGGATGTACAGCAAACGCGAGAAGCTGAAGTTTGACCCCCTCAAGGACTTCGACCTGTTGGCGGACATGGTCTACGACGCCAAGAAGTCGGGGGCCATCATACTGGGCGGGGGCACGCCCAAGCACCACGCTCAGTATGTGCACACCCTGAGGGACGGGCTCGACGCGGCGGTCCAGATTAGCACCGCGAGGGTGGAGGACGGCAGCCTCAGCGGGGCGCCCCTCAGGGAGTCCATCACGTGGGGGAAGCTGAAGGCCAGCAGCCTGGAGTCCAAGACCAGCACCATCTTCGGCGACGTCACCGTCGTCTTCCCGTTGATCGTGGCGGCCGCGCTTGAGAAGCTAAACTAGCAGCCGTGTGCCGCCGTCCACCTGCAGCGTGGCGCCGGTGATCAGGATGGATTTATCTTTGAATCTCAATAAAACACCCCTCTTGAGTTTGGTGTCAGGCATATGTGAGCTAGATCGTGAACCGCCTGTACTTATCCAGGTCTCCCACCCAGTCCTTCTGGTCCACAGGCCAGGCGTGGCGGGCGCGGCGGGGCTTACATATAAGCTCAAGCACCTCGAGGGCGCTTGCCGGTCTCCGAGGCGACCACGGCTTTGTTAATCCCCAACCGGGTGGCTCTCTCATAGGCTAGCTCCACGGTTTTCCTGGTGTTTACTTCGCCGTGAACGTGGAAGTAGGACGTGTCGCGGGCCGTACCTAGGTCATCTAAGCCTCATCGAGTGTTTAACGGGGTATGAAAATAAAGAAAATATGGGTGTGGATCGGTTTCGGAAGCTGTGCTACTTCTTGAAGTGCTCTGTGCCCACCCTGCCCCTGGTGTATTCCTTGAACTCGCCTCCGCAGGGCTCGGCTATGAAGTCGCCGTCCCACCACTCGAAGGTGGTTATGTCGTCCTCCACGACCATTATGTGCGGAACCCCCGGCTCCACCGCCGTGATCTCTCCCACGCGTAGCGGCACCTCCTTGTACTCTCCGCCGTCGTAGAGCACGTACTTGGCGTTTCCGGACAGCAGAAGGGTGTACTGCTTGTTTGGGTGAACGTGGTTGCCGCGGTAGCTCCCCACCTTGGTCTCCAGCACCGAGTAGAATCTTCCATCCTGTTTGAAGGCGTAGCCTTTGCCTATGCCTTCGAATGTTCCCCAGTCTTCCAATCTGAATGAGAGTTTTGGTTCACTCCTGTAATCGGTGACATACGGCAGGTTATTCTTGTATTTAGAATTTCTTGGCCGTTATATTCCTGTATGAATAACGTCCGCCCCGTCTTCCATTTACGACGAATAATATTTACCATAAAAAATGACGAAAAGAATATATGTGTTGACGGTGCCTCCAAGCCATGCTTCCCGCTATAGACATAATACCAGACAGGAGACGGAAGCTCGGTCTAACCCAGAACCAGCTAGCGGACATGGCAGGGGTAAGCCAGAGCTACATCGCTAAGCTTGAGGCCGGCAAGATCGAGCCAAGCTACCTCAAGGTGAAGGCCATATTCAAGGCCCTGGACCGGGTTGAGCGTAGGAAAGAGGTGTCTGCCGGGGAGATGATGACGAAGGAGGTTGTGAGTGTCGAGGCCGACGCCTACATCCATGAGGCCGTCGAGGCCATGAGGAAACACGGTTTCAGCCAGCTCCCCGTGACCGTGGACGGTAAGCCCGTGGGCGGGGTGTCGGAGAGGACTCTCCTGGATCAGGTCCTCTACCCTGACGACGACAATCCGCCGGGGATGAGGCGAGTCAGGGAAGTAATGGAGGAGTCGTTCCCACAGGTCTCCGATGACGCGCCCCTCAGCCTGCTTTCCAGCTTGCTCAAGTACTACCCGGCGGTGTTGGTGCAGAGGAAGGGCGAGATCGTGGGCATCATAACGAAGGCCGACCTGCTTGGGGCCATCAGCTAGGCTCGTCGGTTAAATAATTCTTTTAAGTGGTGTGCTTACCTCAACTACCCATGAAGCTCAATAAAAGGACGGCCATGACGGTGGTCGTGCTGTTCCTGTTTAGCAGCTCAATCATTATGTTGGCGGTTGACACGTTGTTCAGGGAACCAGAGGTGAAGGAGATAGCTGTACTAGAGACAAGCGTGGGAGTCATAGAGATCGAGCTCGACCGGGGCAAGGCCCCCGTCACCGTGGAGAACTTCGTCACATACGTCGAGGAGGGGTTCTACGACGGGCTCGTCTTCCACAGAGTGATGGAGGGCTTCATGATACAGGGGGGAGGCTACAGCCCCGATGGCACCCAGAAGGAGACCCACGGCCCCATAAAGAACGAGGCCGGGAACGGCTTGAAAAACGAGCGGGGCACCATAGCCATGGCTAGAACTTCGAACCCAGATTCAGCGACAAGTCAGTTCTACATAAACTTGGTTGATAACTCATTCTTGGACTACCCGAACCCGGACGGCTACGGCTACACCGTCTTCGGCAAGGTGGTTGAGGGCATGGATGTGGTAGACGCCATCGAGTCAGCGTCGACCGGCGACAAGGCAACGCCCTACGGAGCGATGAGTGACTGGCCAGTGACAGACATCGTGATCATCAGGGCTTACATGAAGTAAGGCTAAACGTCTCCCTAAGCGTTTCACGTGGAAGCATTTTCTGAATCTATAGAAATAAACATTGAATCTGCTTCCCCGGCTTAGGGCCGTTCTAAAATGTAGTCTTATATCGACAAGAAACTTATTGGTACCCATGGAAGGCAAGTACCCGAAGGCGCTGCTGTTGATCGCCGCGGTGGTGGTGTCGGGCCTCGGCGGCGGATTCATCGGATACAGGATTCACGAGAGCACACAGGTGAGCCAAGGGGACGAGACCCAGGTCTACCTCAGGCAGATCGACGAGCTTCTGGGCATGGTGCGTGAGCTGCAGGAGTCCGTGGAGGAGCTGGAGGACCAGAACGACGACTTGGACTCTCAGGTGTCCATCCTCGAGTACAGGCTCAGGCGGGAGCTCGAGAGGCAGAGCGAGGCCACTGTGGTGGTCGTGGACTCTGTGGAGACGGATGGCTTCGAGTTGACGCCGACGAGCTGGGGTGGAACGGCGGGGGCCCTCCAGTACACGCTGCCCCTCGAGTCGGCTGGCATCACGAACTACGGGCACTTCACGTCGTCGGTGCCTCTGAGCGGCAGGGCGGAGCAGCTGCTGCTCTCCAATGGATTTGTGGTAATCGAGAACCCGTTCGACGGGGACGAGGAGTACATCCAGCCGGTCTACGACAAGCTGAGGAACAGGGACATCCCGATCTTCGTCACCTCCGACTCCCTGCTGCACCTCTACCACATACAGTTCGACGAGACCCTGAGGAGGATAGAGGAGGCGACGTTCTACGGGGACATCTGGAACATCAGCAGGGCTCTATACGACTACTCGGTGGAGCAGTATAATCTAACGGAGGGAAAGGTCAGGGAGGCGCATAGGAGGAATGCGGCGTACCTCGCAGTCGGCCTATGCCTGCTGAAGCCGGGCGAGGACCAGATAACGGAGATGAAGAACATCTACGACTACGACAGCGGCAGCTTCTACGACGAGGACCTAGAGAGGTACGGCTTCACCCTCGACGCCTTCGTAGAGGAACTCGTCGAGGCTGAGCTGGCCGACATCGAGGGGCACAGCGGCTTCAACGAGTCGGGGATATTCATCTACAGGGAGGACTACTCGCAGTACGTTCCCCGGGGCCACTACACTCGGTCCGAGAAGCTCCGGAACTACTTCAAGGCGGTGATGTGGTACGGCAGGATGTCCATGCTGCTGAAGGGAGACCCGAACATCGAAGCAGGGACCACGTGTTACACTATGCCTCCTTGCACCGCCTTCATCTCCGAGTACGACGCAGAGATCCAGACACTTCAGGCGTGCCTGTTGACGGCGGCCCTCACAGGCGACACGAACCTCTTGACCCGTTGGAACCGGGTCTACGATGTCACATCGTTCTACGTCGGCGTCTCAGACGACCTGGGCCCATACGAGTACCTCGACGCTCTGCAGAGCGTGTTCACAGGCACAATAGACCCCGGGCAACTGGACTACGACAGGCTTCTGGGGCTAAAGCTGAGGCTGGCAGAGCATAACCCTCCCGCCATCTACGGCGGAACAGGCAATGCTATGCTGTTCCCGCCGATTACGCCGGACAGGCTGGACGAGGTGCTAGAGGCCACAATAGGCTTCAGGCTTATGGGACAGAGGTTCGTACCAGATTCCTACATCTTCCAAGAGCTGGTGATTCCCAGTGTGCACAAGCCGCTCGGACCCGAACGGCCGTTTACCTTGGTCGATACGCCGATAGGCCCGACCAGGGGCTTCCCGCGTGGATTGGATGTTATGGCTATACTGGGTTCGTCCCGCGCGAAGGAGATACTGAACGAGCTCAAGGACTCCAACTACGAGAACTACGATGCCCAGTTCGACGCGTTGAAGGAGCAGTTCGACAACTTCACCGCAGACGATTGGAGTATGAACCTGTACTGGTCCTGGCTGTACACGCTGAAGCCACTGCTGGAGGAATACGACGAAGGATATCCGACCTTTATGCAGACGGAGGCGTGGACCGACAAGCAGCTGACCACGGCGCTGGCGTCTTGGACCGAGCTCAGGCACGACACAATACTATATGCTAAGCAGAGCTACAGCGTTGTGCTGACTGGCGCAGTGATTCTGCCGCCCGCGGAGGGCTACGTGGAGCCGGTGCCCGAGTTCTACGCGAGGCTGCTGGACCTAACCAAGATGACACGGAGGGGGCTCACCAGCTACGGCGTCCTCGACGAGACATCAGCGAGGAGGCTGTCGTCCCTAGAGGAAATAATCTCTAGGCTCATCCAGATATCGGAGAAGGAGCTGCTGAACGAGCCGCTGACGCAGGGCGACTGCGACTTCATACGGGACTTCGCGGACGAGCTGGACGACGTGCTGGCGGGGGTCGATTCCAAGGCGAAGAAGACGACCCTCGTGGCAGACGTGCACACCGACACGAACACGAACCATGTGCTGGAGGAGGCGACGGGGTACGTGAGGCTCATAGTGGTGGCGTACAGGCAGCCGGACGGCTCGGTGGTCCTCGGCGCGGGCCCGGTGTTCAGCTACTACGAGTTCAAGCAGCCCATGAGCCAGCGGCTCACAGATGAGGCTTGGAGAGAGAAGCTGGCGGAGGACCCGCCGGACGACCCCGAGTGGGTCGATGGCTTCACGGACTAAAAAAGGTTAAAGGGAGAAGACGATCTCGCCGTCGATGATTACCTTCTGCACCTTGGTCATCACGTCCAGGGGGTCGCCGCTCAGCAGCCTCAGGTCGGCGTCCTTGCCGACCTCTACGCTGCCGACTCGGTCGGCTACTCCCAGTATGTCGGCGGGCACTATGGTGATGGCCTTCAACGCATAGTCGTAGGGGAGATCATGTTTGACGCTGTAGGCGGCGCACAGGGGCAGGAACCTGATGGTGCTCCCGACGGCGTCAGTCTGTATGGCGAACTTGACTCCCGCCTCGTGCATGATCCGGGGGGTGTCGTAGCTCAGCTCCCTCATCTCCCACTTGCCGCGGGCGGTGAGGCTGGGCCCCCAGACCGCCGGGACACCTTTCTTCGCTATGAAGTCGGCTATCCTGTGTCCCTCGGTGGCGTGCTCTCAGCTCATCTCCACGTCGAACTCCTCGCAGATGCGGATAGCCGTCACGACGTCGTCCGCCCTGTGGGCGTGGGCCCTGAAGGGTATCTCCTTCCTTAGCACTGGGGCGAGGGCCTCCAGCCTGATGTCGTGCTCCGGCTGCTTCTCCGGATCGTCCTTGAACATCTCCTGTTTGTCCACGTAGTTTCTGGTCTTCTGGAGCCACTCCCTGAGGACGCCGGCGACGCCCATGCGGGTGCTGGGCATCTTCTTCTGCTCGACGCCGTAGACTCGTCTCGGGTTCTCGCCGAACGCTATCTTCATGCCGCTGGGGCTCCTGATGACCATCTCGTCGGCGGTGGTCTTTGGAGCCGTCTTGATGACCACGCCGTAGCCGTCTATGACGTTGGCGCTCCCGGGCAGCACCTGCGCCGTGGTGACTCCCTCCTGGAGGGCGGCCGCGAGCCCTCCCTCGTCGGCGTTGGCTTTGATGCCGTCCAGCGCCCGTACGTGGGGCGTCGAGGGGTCGGTGGCCTCGTTGCCGTCGCTGCCGGCCCAGCCGATGGTCTCCTCCCATATGCCTATGTGGCAGTGGGCCTCGACGAGGCCGGGCATCACCACTCTGGCCTTCAGGGTCTTGACGCCTTCGGGCACCTTGACGTCTGGTCCCACGGCCTTGATCTTCCCCTTGTCGATGAGGATTATTCCGTCGACCACGCCATCTGTGTGATGGTGTGGATCTTCCTTGATCTTACTGCAAGCATTTACTGCACCTGTGAGAGGTTTGTCGCATCGATTAAATTGTTTTCTCCTGAACGATGCATGCAACGTAGTCTGTTTTTTGGGTCCTTGAGACCTTGTTAATATGACCTGCTACGGGTCAGATCGGAAAAAAAATTTAGTCGATGCCGCAGACCTGTCTTATGGCTGCGAGCATCTTGTCGTTGTTTCATGGTTCGAGCTGCACTTCCATGTCCTGAGGAAGTTCTTCCGCACGGGCCTCAGGTACATATCGGCATCCGACAGGGAGAGACTCATGGGCCATAAAGGGGAATACCTCGACGACGCGTACTACAAACCGAATTTAGACCAACTCCTCGCGGAGTATCGCAAAGTCGTCCCGGAGCTGACGGTCCACTCCCCCGAGATAATCGGCGAGGAACGGATGGCGACCCTCGAGGGGGAGCTGGCGGAGACGAGAAAGGCCTTCGAGGCACTGAAGGATGCGACTGTCGGCAGGATGATGAGGGACCTAGAGGCGGCAGGGGTAGACACGAGCAAGTCGCCCCACGAGCTCGCGGTCGAGATGGGGCTGGTCGAGGCGCAGTCCGCCCAAAAAGTGATCGATGAAGAGGAGCTCGTCACCCACTTGTCCTATGGCTGGAAGTTCGTGGTACAGTTGAATAATGGGTCTGGGAAAATCATTATAGAGAGAGCTGCATAGGCACCAATCCTTTTTTAAATTTTTTTTACTATTTTTAATGAATAATTTATAAATTTCTTAAATCTATGATGATTTACTTTTGTATTGAAAAGGAATAATTATGGAGATAAGCAAGATGAATGCGGATACAAAAAAATCAAGCCAAAAAAAGTTGATTGACACATTAAATAATCAAGCTAAAATTAATGAATGTGCCAATGTTTCCGCTTCGAATCATCATATTGAAAAAGAATTAGATAAGATCTGGAAATCCGCTGATGAATTAAGAGCGAATAGTAAAATTCGTCCCAATGAATATAGTTCTTCGATCTTTGGTCTTTTGTATTTGAAATATTTAGATCATAGTTTTTCAAAAGCATACAATCTTTTGGTTGAAAAACGTTCGAAAGAACATTTTTCAATAAAAGCAGAAGATTATCACGCTCTAGGAGTGATTTATCTTCCTGATAATTCTAGATACGGTTATTTACTCAATATAATTGATGTTAACTCTATTGGAAGGGCGATAGATTCCGCTTTTATTTCAATAGAACGTGAAAATAAAGAACTTCGAAATAGACTACCAATTACATATTCGAATATGGATGGAAATATTTTACTTCATCTTTTGCAGTTAATTAATAGTATAACACTCGACTCCGATGACAGAATTTATGGTAAACCATTCGAATTTTTCATCGACAGATTTGCGAAGGCTGAAGGCAGAAGAGGCGGTGAATATTATACTCCTACAAGCATTGTTCACTTAATTGTTGATATTTTAGAGCCTCTTCAAGGTAGTATCCTAGACCCTGCTTGTGGAACTGGAGGCTTTTTCATTCAAAGTTCAGAGTTTGTGAAAAAACATCGCAAGGATCCTCAAAGAAATGTTTCGTTTTATGGTCAAGACATTGTTAAAGACACAATAAAACTATGTAAAATGAATTTGAATATTCATGGCTTGTCCGGAGACATCAAACAAGGGAACACGTATTACAAGGACGAATTTGATATGATTGGAAAATTCGATTTTGTAATGTCAGATCCGCCATTTAATGTTAGACGTGTGGATAAAGAGGCCATAAGAGAGGATAATAGATATCCATTCGGATTACCAAATTCTGACAATTCAAATTATCTCTGGATTCAAATCATGTATTCTATGTTGAATCATAAAGGAAAAGCTGGTTTCGTGATGGCGAATAGTGCCGGTGACGCGAGATACACTGAAATGGAGATAAGAAAGAACATAATCCAAGATGGAGTAGTCGATGTAATAATCTCTATATCTTCCAATTTATTTTATAATGTATCTCTTCCAGTTTCTTTGTGGTTTTTTAACAAAGGAAAGAAAAAAGAAGATAAGGAAAAAGTACTTTTCATAGATACTAAAAAAATATTCACACAGGTTGGACGTGCTCACAGAGAGTTTTCAGACCAAGAGCTAGAATTTATCTCAAACATAGTGCGTCTCTATCATAGGAAAAATCCTGAAACTTCAAAATGTAGTTCAATTAAGGTAAGGGAGTTTTTTCCTGAAATGAGGTATAATGACATCAAAGGATTATGTAAAGTCGTTTCTATAAACGAAATTGAAGAACAAGGATGGAGTTTAAACCCAGAAAGATATTTGATAGATGAAAAAATTTCTGAAATTATAGAATCAGGAGAATACACAACAGGTCTTGTCGTCGATACAGCTACTGAATTAATTCAAGATTTGAAAAATGTGGAAGAAAATTTATCAGACGATTTTGTCATCATGTTTGAAGATAAATTAGATCAAATAATTGCTAACACTTCAGAGGCAAATACTCATTTTAAGACAATGGCAGAACACCTTAAGCCAAAATCGAAACAAAGACTAGTTGGTGATTTGATTATTGAAAAAGTAATTGGTTGGTCAGTTCCTATTGTAGGAGGTGCAGTAGCTATCTTGATTATTCAATATTTCATTAATTTGTTCAAATAACATCATATATCTATTGTTTCTCTATTTAATTCAAAATCACAATCTTCACATCCATCTATATAGGTAATAGCATAAGGTTCTGGGTTTAGTTCTGAACCACCATGGTATATCTGCTTCTGAGTTAGATTACCACCACATTTTGGGCATATTCCATTGTTTAAAAGAATGTTCTCTTTTGCATTAATATTTTCTGATAGCCTAATGATTTTTAATAACGACTCCAAATCTTTTTTATTTAAATCATTTTCCTTTTTAATTTTTCTTATTCTATTACGAACATAATAGGTGGTTTTTCTAATATCTTTATATGGATGCGTTTCTTCCCTCCTCACTATATCGCTTTCAAACATGAATGGTAATTCATTACCATATTGATGTAATGCATAATCAATATCCGATATTCCTAACAACCCATTTGATCTGAACGAATTTATTAATTCGCTATCATGTTTCATAAAATCGTATTCATTTAATTCATTCTCAAGTTTTTTCATTAATTCAGGCTCATTGAATATATTTTGATAAAGTGAAATATTGTAATGGTCAAGAAAAAAATGAAGTCCCTCTATTTGACCATCAGATAATCTACTCTTACACACAATTGAAAAATGTTGGTAGGGTCTTTTTACAACAGATTGTCTTGATGCAAATATTTTACAAGTATTTTTAAAAACAGTATTGGTATTTCTGGTCTCAATTTCAAAAGTAACAATGGGATCAAGATTATTATCAAATCTCCAGACGAGATCAATGAAATAATTCCCACCAATTGGAAATTCTGTCTCAGACATAAATCCAAAATTCTCCCCTTTACGTTGTAGCCATTCAATCAATTCTAAGGTAAAAGGGTCGGTATGTCTGCCCATAGCATATCCTAAATGTACAGTTAATATAATATTTTTTATAATATTTGTATCAAAGTTAATGTAAATAAATTTGCGAAGAGGCGCCACAGGTGGTACGGAAGCATGGGCATCCCCAAACCCAAACTCTCTCCTACTCCCTCTCTCACTCGCTCTCTCTAAACACACACAAAAAACACTCAAAGAAATGGATGTAAAAATAAATAGAAAATTATACTTAGAATAAATATGTATATACAAGCTAACTTGTATTTCTTCATATAAAAATCATGAAAAAAACATTCAATAATACCACTAGTTAAATGGATAACCCCAAAAAATATACCCATATTATTAACATCTATTTCAAAAAAGACAATATTTAATGAGGTTTTAAATGGAAAGATCAATAATAGGGCCATTAAAAATAAAAAACCATAAAACCCACCAGAGAACCAAAACAATTTTTTAAACTTGAGATTATTAATTTGCTCTGTTTCAATATGAGATTGAGAAAAAAGGCGATATTCTATTTTTATAATTTTTATACCAAGTAAACGAGCAGTAAGAGCATGTCCTAATTCATGAATAATAACCAGTGAAAACCAAAATAAACATAATAGAAAAATAAATTCTAAATTAAACTCCATTATTTACATGATGTTTGTTACAGCTTGATAAGTTTTACATAATAATGAAATAAGTAATTGTCATGGAGTTCTTTGAAATTAGTTATCATATTTGTACAATAATCGATTGAGAGTACGCGCGTGGGAAAGTTCACGCTCAGGGAGAAGGAGCAGCCGGCATTACCATAACACCATCATACCTCAAATGCACACGTTAACTTTATTCAGCCCCAATGACCGCCGAAGTATCCGTAAACGACCTTGCATAGTAATAGGTGAAGAGTTAAGATTTATCCTTAAACCTAAACCTTTTATATAAATTTAAACTTATTAGTTATAATGTCTGAAAAACATAAACGAATATTAGAACTTGGAAAACAACTTTCAATATTAAGTGATTATATGAACCAATTAAGTGAAATGTCTAAAAAATATCTACCAAAAACAAAAGAAATGAAGGAAATATGTGATGCAGGACAAAAAGCAGTAAAAGAAGCTTTAGAAATATTCAAAGAAATTAGTGAGTTAAAAAAAGAATAATGGATTATATAGTAGCTATTCTATGTTCCCAACTCCTTTCTTAGCTTCCACCTAATGCGAGATAGTGTTATGCACATACCATACAGGCCGGCGGCCGGCACTACCATAATGTTATCATGACTAAAATAGGACACGTTAACTTTATTCGGCCTTAATGACGCCCGAAGTATAAGCGATCACGCTCGCGCGCGATCTTTCAGAATCATTTAGATATCTTTTTTTAAAACAAAAGACATTAGCTAGTGGTTAACATGTCTGAATCACCAAAATTTAAAGAAGCTCTCGAAAAATTCAAGATATCATACGATATTGAATTCCAGGAAGGTTACGAATGTGCAATCGATAAAATTAGTAAAGGAGAATTAACTGCGCCACAGGTATACTCATATTCAAATTTAGATGCCAGATATTATGGGCAAATTCGGAGAGATATAGGTAGAAGAGACAGTGATCTCTTTCTCCGTGGATTTGTCAAAGCATGTAAAGATATTGTTGAAAAAAGTGAAGAGAAAGAGAGTTGAATGCACTTTTTAAAAATGAATTATAAGGCGCAATATGATGACTATGCAAATATTTATGTCACATACCCAGAAGGATACTAAATTTTGTACAAGTTTTGATGTTGTAGCTGCTCGCGTCGGAATAAAAGTATTCAGATCTGAATTAGAGAATATTGGCACACCAGCTTGGATAACAATTAAGCAAGAAATGGAAAAATCTACTGCAATGTTCTTGCTTGTAGGTACCCAACTAGTATTAAATCAAGAGTTAGCTGGGAAATCCATAGAAGCACAAAATAGTTGGAAGTATACTCAGAACTGGATTTCATATGAAGTAGGTTTAGCTAATCAACTAGGAATCGATGTATGGGTTTTGTGTGATAATGTGAAGATTAATTTCCCCGTTCCTTATTTAAATAACTACGATATTAGAGGAATCGATTTCGAAAACAAGAATTTTTGGTGGTTGAGAGAGCGTTTAGAAAATTATCAGAAAGGAAATTCCTATCCTTTAGGATGGAATCCTGATTTTCAATTTACATGCCTGAACGCTTCTTATGATGCAGTTTTTAATCTTCATAGTCCAATAAATAAAGGTGATTTACTTGTGTGTCCAACTTGTTTAGAGCAATGTACATTGGATCTTGGTTGGCTAGTGTAGTCTTTTGGGAGCGCGCGCGCATCAAAAATGTTTTTAAGAAATATGAAAGATGATGTATAAATGGCATTTGCATCCTCATTACCTAATATTGATCTGCCGTTTTCGATGGAAATGGCGATAAATTATTACATCGAAAGCAAACTTACCGAAGGAAAAATGCCAATAAAAATAATCTCTTTGATCTCAACTGATTCATTTGTGCATTTACTCGAAGAAAATATGATGAAATTTTATGATGTTAAGTTTGATTATAGTACTATTGAGGAAACAAAAACTGCATCGTTGACTAGATTTCGTATGAAACGTAAATTGCCTGTAAATGAATTAGAGGATACTTTTTTTGCATATCAAAATGGTAATATTGTTTTCATAATAACTTGTGCCGATAAATTGTTCATAAACTCAGGTATTTTTTATATGGCTAAAAAAATGTATCCTAAAGTAATAATATCATATATTACATCTAAAGATATTGAAAATATTCTAGAATTATTTGAATCCTCTAAAAAACATGATCTTTTTTATCGTAATACAGTTAGGAAAAAATTATTTGGTAAAAAGGAGACCGACATCAAATACAAATATGGTCATTACAAAGAAGCGTTTAATGAAGCAAGACTTAATGAGTTATGGATTGATCGTATAGAAATATCATCAAAAGATGAAAAATTTCATTTTGAGTTATCTAGAGATGGTGTAGTTAAAATATTGAAAGGACTATTTAGAGATTATTTTCTAATTTTTAGATATATATCATATAAATACAAAGATAAATTTGATTTCTTCAGCAATAGAAGTAGGGAATATACACCAGATTACTCAGTTAGACCTATTAAATTACCTTTTGAATCAAGTCTTTTTTACGAAAAAACAATTAGAGAACAATTTATTGAGGTTATAAGTAAATATCCACATTGTAATTACTCTGTAAATTATATTGGAAATCCTCACTTTCATGTCAACATTTTCGATAAATTAGATTATTCAGTATTTACAGTCAAATCCTACTCATCAGATAGTATCATTATTACTCCACAAATTAGCACAACTGAGGCTTCTTTGATGCGTTTTACTAAACATTTGCTCGATAATTTTAGAGAGACCAGCATTGTAAATTTTGAAGGTAATTAGATGACCGATGATAATTATCTACTTGAGTGCATAAACAACGTCACAACTGATATTCATAGATACTTTATTACAGTTCACCTAACACTTGGAATGAAGCACTATTTAGATAACAATTTAGAATGCAGATTTATAGCGGCAGAAAGAACATTAAAAAATGCAAATGACCAATCAAAAGAGATTGATCCTGATTTAATTTTCCAATATGAAAATGGAACTAAAGGTATTTTAGGTGAAATCAAAAGCTCCTTATCACATAATGAATTAAATGTAAAAAATAATGTTTTTGAGCAATTAAGAAAATATGACCAAGATGTAATTGGGTGGGATTCCTCCGACAATTTAGTAGAAAACCATGATATTTTACATCTTATCCATATGTTAGACTCTGATTGGTATATTTCTGTTTACAATAAATACGAAGGGAGTGAAATTAAACTCCAAAAAGACTATTGTATTGTCGAATTTACGGATCTTACTAGTGTAAAGGCAGGTCAAGGAGACATCATTCTCGTCCGGTATAAATATGGTACCCTTGGTTGTGATTCCCTCTTAACGAAGTTTAAAGAAAATTTACATATCGAAATAGATAGTTTGTCCAATAATTATGAGAGGTTGAAGTTTACTCGAAAGAGGCCGCCTTTGGCATATTTAATGGATAAGTTATGGTTCTTCATTTTCACCAGTTTTGGTAGATACAATATAGATAGTGACTCTTTTGATGTGAAACTTAGTGAGATAATTAAAATCGTTCAAGATTATTACTATCCTTGGGCGGGAATAGAAGGAGAAAATTCCCAGTTACGGGAAAGTTGGATAAAAGAAGCGTTGGATATGTTTGTTAAAATCAATTTGGCTGAAAGGATTGGAACGACAGCAGAACAATACCGTATTCACCTTCGTAAGAAAAACTTGCCGAATGACATGGGGAAATATATTATCGAAAAAATATGTAAAAAATTCATAGAAGAACATCCAAGAAAAATGATAGATGCTCAGACAAGCTTGGATAATTTTAAAATGGAATCAGTAAAATCTAAAGAAGATACTTAAACAAAAAGTTTTTTAAAGCATTACTATAAAATGGAAGTTGAAGAATTATGCAATGTATATTCTTAGATGGAACTCGTTGCAAAGCAGGTGAAGAATACTCCGAAACCTTCAACCCCTCAGAGCCTGACATTTCTGACTTTTGTAAAAAACATAGTTTTCAACAGTGCCCAAGATACAAGGCAGCGCTTGAATATGCAAAAGCCAACGCTGGTCGATAATCCCCCTTTTCTCTACAATGTATACACGCGCTTCGCGCGCCTCAATCACGGCATAATGCAGATAAGATAACTCCAAGAAATCCTATACCAACCGCATGCCCGCGCAACTATACCGGGCACCGGATACACTACTATAATGTTATCATAACTCAAAATACCACGTTAACTTTATTCAAATAATGACACCCGAAGTATCCGCGATCGCGCCCGGCTTCGAAAGGACGCGCGCGGGTTGAGAGGCGGGTCAAAATTTGCATATAAGGCGGACAGCTTCAATCATTTTATCGTTGTTGGGTGGACACCCCTCGACGTAGCAGCCCATTTTCTCGTATTTCTTGAGGCATGTGCCCATGATGATGGGCGTGTTGGGTAGGTTCTTCGGGGGCTCCGCGTTGCTGCCGACGACGATGACTAGGTCTCTTATCTCGCCCATCTTCTTCATCTGCTTCAGGTCGTAGACGACGCTGTGGATGGTGCCTCGGCAGGCGCTGCAGGCGCCTTCGCTGATGACGGTGACGCCTTCGGCGAACTCCAGGTCCGTGGGGGGTCTCTCGAACCTGTAGGTGTAGCTGGACAGTGGCTCTCCGACGACCTCGGGCTCTTCGGCTGGGTCGTATAGGCCGTGCTCTGCGGCTTCGACCAGGTAGTCCAGCTCCTCGGGCTCGAAGCCCATCATCTTGCTGGCGACCCTGTCTAGGGCCCACACGTCCTTGCTCGCGACTATTGTGTTCAGCTCCACCTTGGGGCCGAAGCTGGGGCCTAGGCCCTCCATGGCGACGATGGCGTCCAGCACGGTGAGGTCGATGGGCACCGTCTTGTTGAGGTCGATGATGCCTTTTACGACGCCGATGGCGTGGAAGCGGCGCTTCATGTGCTTCGGCATGACTCCCTTCATGTTCTTGACGCCGAGGGTGACCAGGAGCTGGTCGTGGGTCTTCATGACTGGGAGGTTGATCCTGACGTCGGCGTCCATGAATCTCTTGGAAACCTTTATCTCGTCTGTTATCAGGGGCCTCGGCACCTTGAGCTCCACCAGCTCGCTCCTGTCCACGTCGACGACCTCGGCGCCCATGGCCTCCGCCATCTCCTTTATGCCGCTGAGCTCCAGCGCCTCGGCGGTCTCTGTGAAGTACCCCGCCCCCTCCACCACCAGCACCTTGCCTGCCCCCGCCTCCTGGCACAGCCTTATCATCGCCTTCACCACCCTCTTGTCCGTGGTGACGCCCGGAGCCGTGACCCTCCCCGTCACGACGTTCGGCTTAAGCGCCACCGTCTGGCCGGGCTTCACAACGGACTCTATGCCGCCGACCAGGTCGACGCATTTCTTGACCAACTCGTATACTTCTTCGTCGCCCGGCTTGTTGGGTGACTTCACGATGGAAACCCTGCTCATGGCAATCAACTGAATACAGCCCCGCTGGTATTAATAATCCTATCAAGGACACTGTACCCATGGGCAAGGGAGAGGTCGAGTTCATAGGCGAGGTGACCGAGGTCGACGGCGAGTTGTCAAAGATCGTGTTGACCGAGAAGGCGTGCCCGGGGCTTCTGCGCATAGAAGAGCACAGCCACCTGTATATCCTGTACTGGTTCCATCAGCGAGACACCCCTAAACACCGTAACGTGTTCAAAGTGATCCCGCGTAGGCACGATGAGACCGCGTACCGCGGCGTGTTCGCTTCCCACAGCCCATCGCGGCCCAACCCAGTAGGGTTGACGCTTGTCGAGCTTGTATCCGTCGAAGGATGCACCCTCACAGTGAAGGGCCTCGACGCTTTTGAAGGCTCACCGGTCGTCGACATCAAGCCCCGATCGAGCAGAGACCCATCCTAGCGCCACCGTTACATTACACAGAGTCTCGCGGATATTGGCAAAATACGTCCATTACTTTCCGTACCCCATCAAAAGAAAACACCAATAAGAAGAGTCTCACATCTATATCACAAGTGGGTAAGATGCAGCTAAGTGATCATCTCGAAGATTACGACGAGGACCTGAAACAAGTGGTCATCAGAATATCTGAAGTCACCAAGAAGATAAGCAGAGGGTTCGCGTCCCGACAGGGCGTCTCGGATTCCTCGAACGTCTATGGTGAACAGCAGCTGGCCATGGACAAGTGGGCTGACGAGTTACTTATCTCCGAGCTACGACCCTCAGGACTGGTAAAAAGCTTCGCCTCAGAGGAGCAGCCGGATGTTCTCACCTTCAAGTCTTCCACCGACATAGGTGTCACCGTCGACCCTTTGGACGGCAGCAGCCTCATCGGGGTGAACCTAGCTGTGGGGACCATCGTAGGCATCTACAGGGGCAGCGTTCTCAGCTCCGGCAGCGAGATGGTGGGAGCCATGTATGTGCTGTACGGCCCCCTCACAACCCTGAACTACTGTCTAGGAGACGGCGTACACGAGTTTGTGCTCAACGACCATGGAGAGTTCATCCTCCAAGAAGAGAACATCACCATCGGTGACTCCAAGATATACGCCCCCGGGGCGCTGCGCCGTGACTATCTTCCAGCCCACCGGGAGTTCATCGAAACCCTGGAGGAGGAGGGGTACAAGCTCAGGTACAGCGGCTCCTTCGTAGCGGACGTACACCAGATACTTCACAAGGGAGGCGTGTTCACTTACCCCGCGTACAAAGGACAGGAGCAGGGGAAGCTGAGGCTACTGTTCGAGGTAAACCCCATGGGGTACATCGTCACCCAGGCGGGTGGAGCTGCGAGCAACGGAGAGCAAAGCGTGTTAACGTTGAAGCCGCTGTCTGTGAGTCAGCGTGTACCCGTCTACATAGGTGGTAAGAAAGAAATAGGACTCGTAGAGAGCTTGATGAAAGGTGAATGAATTGAACGGACCGATTCCAGGAAACGAGATGTTCGAGGCCCTGATGGACCAGGATGTGATAATCATGGCGGCAAACGTACGGGTGACCCCGGGCGTCGCCGAGGGTATATTCAGGGCAGCCAAGGACCTTGACTCCGCGGTGATGTTCGAGATCGCGAAGAGCGAGTGCGACGTAGGCGGGGGTTACACAGGGATGTGCCCCGAGGACTACGCCGAACAGATCAAGGCAGCCGCGGAGAAGGTGGGGTTCGACTGCTGGGCGCTACACGCCGACCACATCACCCTGAAGAAGGGTGACGAGAAGGACGTAGCTGACGCTAAGAGGCTCATAGACGCCCAGGTGGAGGCGGGGTTCACTTCATTCGCCATCGACGCGTCCTACCTGTTCGACGTGGAGGCAGAGGACCTCCGCGCCGCCTTGGCGGGGAACATAGCTGTAACCACCGAGCTGGCGAAGTACATCGAGTCACGGATGGAAGGTACATCCTTCGGACTTGAGGCCGAGGTAGGGGAGATCGGTAAGAAGAACGAGCAAGGCCATGTTTTGACGTCTCCTGAGGAGGCTGTCACCTACGTGAAGGCGTTGAACGAGAACGGCGTCTACCCACAGGTGCTGGCCATCGCAAACGGCTCGACCCACGGCAACATCTACGACGAGCACGGAAAAATGGTTGAGCAGGTGTCAATCGACATCCCTCAGACCAAGGCCATAGCCAAGGCGCTCCGTGACAACGGTCTGCACGTAAGGATCGCCCAGCACGGTATCACCGGGACCCCGAGGGAGCTCATCAGCACAATGTTCCCCAGGGGCGACATCATAAAAGGCAACGTGGGCACGTTCTGGCAGAACATCGTTCTGGACACGTTCAAGGTGTATCAGCCAGAGCTGTACAAGGAGATATACGACTGGACGCTGGAGAACTACGGGCCCAAGAACCCGGGTAAGCCCGATAGTGTCGTCTTCGGTAAGAACGTCAAGTATGCGTTGAAGGAGTTCTACGACCGTATCCACGGACTGGACCCGGAGACCACGTCCACGATCGAGGCCATCGCCTACGCCGAGGCAAGGGTGTTCATCAAGGCGTTCGGCTCAGCAGGGTCTGCGTCCAAGGTGAGAGCGGCCCTAGAGAAAAAACAGTGACCCCCTCAGCTTATTTACCCGTGGACCATTATCGCGGTCATTAGGAGCGGCAGCACCGTGAACTACGACGAGGCACTCAACTGGCTCTACAACGTGAGGCGGTTCGGCCCAAAACGGACCCTCGGGCCCACGCGGCAAATACTCAAGCTACTAGGCGACCCCCAGAACAGCTTCAGGTCCATCCACGTCGGCGGCAGCAACGGCAAGGGCTCCACCTCCGCCATGATAGCCTCCATTCTCGGGGCGACGGGGGCCAAAGTGGGGCTGTTCACCTCGCCCCATCTCGAAGACTTCAGGGAGCGCGTCAGGGTGAACGGGGAGTATATACCAGAGGAGGATGTGGCAAGGCTTCTCTCCGGGATCAAGCCGCTGTTCGAGGAAATGCTGGAGCAGTCCATGCCTCTCAGGTTTTTCGACATAGTAACAGCCATGGCGTTCCAGTACTTCCGTGAGATGGGTGTGGAGTACGCGGTCCTCGAGGTGGGCTTGGGTGGCAGGCTCGACGCCACCAACGTCGTCGACCCTCTAGTTTCGGTCATCACCAACATAGGCTACGAGCACACCAACATCCTAGGGGAGACCCTTGTGGAGATCGCCGGCGAGAAGGCGGGCATAATCAAGCCGGGCAGGGTGCTCGTCACGGCTACCCGGGACAACGATGTGTTCAGGGTCTTCACAGAGAAGACTGAGGAGCTCGGCGCCGGGGTGGTCCACGTGGGGTACGACACATATTATACGAGGACCGGCTCCCGTCTCACGGGCCAGACCTTCGACCTCCACAGCCTCAAAGAGTACATGGGCCTCTCCATACCGTTGCTAGGTGATCACCAGCTGCTCAACGCCGCCACCGCCGTGGCCGCCGTCGAGTCCCTCAGCCGGTACGGCGTCGAGGTACCCGAGGAAGCCATCCGCCTCGGCCTCGCCAACGTCTCCTGGCCCGCGAGGCTCGAGATCGTGATGAAGAAGCCCATGGTGGTGATCGACTGCGCCAAGGACGCCGAGGCGGCAGAGGCCGTGAGGAAGAGCATCGAGAGGGACATGAAGCCCCGGCGTATAGTCGCGGTCGTCAGCATGTCCAGCGACAAGAAGATACCGGGGATGATCGACAGCATAGCGGCGGTGGCCGAGAGGTTCATAGTCACAACGCACAGCGTCATGGGGCGCGCCGCCGATCCCACGGTGATCGCTGCGGAGGTGGAGCGGAACGGCGTGCCCTACGAGATCATAATGGACGAGATGGCCGCGTTCAAGAGGGCGCTGGAGCTGGCTGAGGACGACGACATGGTGCTCGTCATAGGCTCGGTGTTCCTGGCTGGGTCGGCTCGGACGTTCTTCAGGGAGGCTGCCCGGAGAGCAGTCTAGCCGCCTTCAGGGACTCGCTGCTTATCCTTCTCCTCATCATCTCGACGTTATCCGTCAGGGTTCGCTGGGCCTCTTCGTGGTCGTCGATTATGTGGTCTACTCTGGCGCTCAGGGCGTCCAGGCCGTCCTCGGCGTGGCAGAGGTAGCGGCTCGCCCCGGCGAGCTCCATGAAGCCGTCGATCTTTATGTCGTACCCGACGCTGGCCACGGGGGTCCCGGAGAGCCCTGCCAGTATCAGCGAGTGGAGGCGGAGTCCCACCACCAGCCCGGCCTCCGCGGTTAACCTCAGCGCCGCCTCCGGCGACGCCGGCCTGGGCAGCGTCATGGCGTCTCCGCTCTTCATCAGGTTCAGCACCCTGGTGATCTCCTGCCGGTCGTCGTCGGGGGGCACCGTGTGGAAGGGCGCGAACCGCACGGCGTAGCCCCTCGAGATCAGGTGGTCCGCGGCCCTGGCGACCATGTGCCTTATCCTGTTGATCTCGGATGAGGACAGGGGCTGGTGGTAGCTCCTCCTGTGGTCCAGTGACAGGTGCCTCGGGCATATCAGCGCCGCCGGCTCGGACGGCTTCTCGGCTGCCACCGGCTCCATGTGCAGGGCGCTGTCACCTGTGACCACTATCGGGGTACGGGTGAGCTGCATCAACACGCCGCGCGACTGGGCGTCCCGCGTGGATATAAGCGAGGCGCCTCTGAGAAGCAGCCTCGTGACCTCCCGGCCCTTGAAGGAGGACAGGGGCTTCGCTCCGACGCCGAAGAACACGAGGGGCTTACCCTTGATCGCGGGGAGGGCCATGTGTATCGCCCTGCTGAGGTGGCCGTAGTCGTAGATGGGGGTGCCGCCGGAGACTATGCAGCCGTCGGCCTCCTCGAACACCCTGAGGTACTCCTCCCTGTTCCTGACGAGGCCCCGGGGGCTCCGGAGCTTGACGGCCTCGACGCCGCACACCCTCTCCGTGTACTTCGGGTCGGTTGAGAGGGCGACCAGCTCGACGCCCGGCACCGCCCTGCCGAGGACGTTGCGTAGGCCTATGAGTATGGCGTCGTCCCCCAGGTTCCTTGAGCCGAACCAGCCGCCGAACACCACCAGCCGCAAGCCTAGACCTCTAGAGACTCGTATATCTTCACGTGGCGGTCCACGGCCTTCCCGGCTTCGTGGACCTCCTCGACGTGGCGTCTACCCCTGTACCCCTTCCCCAGTCTCTCGTCGTCAGCGAGAAGCCGCTTCACCGCCGCGGAGTAGTCGCCGTCCTCGACTACGTAACCGTAGTCCGCCGTCAGGCCGTCGGGGTCCTCCCCGCTGATGATGGGGGTCCCGTGGGCCAGGGCCTCGAGGAAGCTCACGGGGAGGGCCTCGCGGACGCTGGTGTTGACGAGCACCCAACTCTCCCCCAGTATCCTGGACTTCTCCTCCTCCGAGACGAAGCCGGTCAACTGGAGGTTGGGTACGCCGCCGTACCCTTCCCTCAGCTCCCTGTCCCTCGCCTCGTCGTGGCTTCGCCCCATGGCGATGAAATGGACTTCCGGGTGCTTCAGAGCCAGCCTGAAGAACAGCTCCACCCTCTTCTGGGGGTCCCAGCGGGCGAGGAAGCAGGCCGTGGGCCGCGGGCTCTTCCCGCGCGGCGTCTCGGGTATCGGCACCGGGTTAGGCAGGAAGCCGGGAGACTCCTTGAAGCCATAGTATCTTCGGGCTTTCTCGGCTAGGAACCATGCCTGCGTGTACAGCGCGTCGGCGCGTCTGCAGGCTGATGAGAGCACGTGCTTCTCCAGCTTGACCCTTACTCCATGCTTGAGGCCCCTGTATCTGGGCTCTACCTCCGCTATCCTCGCCCACTCGCGTTCATCGTAGGGGTCCTGAAACGTGATCAGGTGACGCTTATCCGGGGCAGCACTCTGGGCGACATAGGTGTTAAGGCTCACAGCCTGGCTGTGGTAGACGTCCGCGTCGACTTCTCTGATTAGGTTGATGTAGCTCCGCCTTGATGCGAGGGTCCCTGCGGGCCCCGGAAGCCCCGTGTATGGCTTGTAGCTGAGAACCTTCACGCCGTTCACAGTCTCAACGGCTCCCTGACTTTTTCTTCTTGGTGTCACCACGCAGACGTCGAAGCCCCTATCTGCGAGCCCCTCGCTCAGGGTCTTGGTGACGTAGCCGAAGCCGCCGTGGACCCCCAGCCCGAAGAACTCCGGCGAGACTAAGCAGACCCTCACAACCCATCATTAAGTTTCTAGTAAACCTAAAATATATGAGTTTATAGTAAGGGTTACTTGGCTGTTTGCCTGCAGGGGGGATTGAGGGTGATGCCGGAGGTCAGCCTCGTCGTGCCTGTCCACAACGAGGCGGGGCTTCTCAGGGTCAACACGTTTGTGCTTAGCGAGTTCCTCGCACGGCACTTCAGTAGGTACGAGATTATCCTAGTCGAGAACGGGAGCGTCGACGACACCTGCGAGGTGGCCCACGAGCTTAAACGGACGCTGGACGGGGTAAGGGTCGTGGAGCTACCCGAGCCCTGCCTAGGCGAAGCCCTCAAGGAGGGGGTGAGGACCGCGACCCATGACAAGGTGGTCTACTTCCCCATCGACCTCTCCGTCGACCTGAGGTTCATACCGGAGAGCGTGAGACTCCTCGACGACTACAGCCTCGTGGTGGGGTCCAAGCGGCTGAACGGAGACCTGGACCATCGTTCAACACTCAGAAAGACCCTCAGCAGAGGCTACCACTGGCTCGTACGGATGCTCCTCCGCACCAGCCTCACCGACACGACGTGCGTCAAGGCCTACAGGCGTGACTGCTTTCTAGACCTCGCGGCGCTGGTTCCGTCGCGTAGCCAGATATTCGAGACGGAGCTGCTGGTGGAGGCCAAGAGGCGGGGCTACAGCGTCAAGGAGGTGCCCGTGACCGTCGACGACCGCCGCCCCAGCCGTCAGCCCCTCGGCGTCAAGGTGAGCCTCAAGCTCCGGGACCTTCTCTCTGTGCGTCTCGACGCGGTGGCCCTCGTGTTGGGTGGTGCGGCTCTCCTCGCTGGGCTGGTCTCGCTGGCGGTGTTGACCCTGGGCAAGGTCTTCTCGGGCAGCCCCGGCTTCGTAAACCCCTACTCGTACCTGATCTCCATGCTGCTGGTCACCTCCGGGTTCCAGATAGCCCTGTTCGGGCTCCTCGCGAACCTCATCCTCCAGATAAGGAGATCGATAGAACCACGGGAAACAGTCAGCCAAGAGCCAGATGAACAGCACTCTGATCAGGACAACTGATATATTCAGGCTCCATATGCTGCACAGTATGTACGAAGACGTCGTAGAGTACCTACACCTCAACTACATGAAGTACGCCTGGTCCATCGCCACAGTCCTCTTAGTCTACGCGATCTACCGCCTCCTCGTCGGCTTTATCAAGAAAAAAGGCCAACAACTGGAGCTTGAGCCCCACGTCCAAAACATCATCCGGCTTCTGCTCAGGGTCGTCGCCATAGTCATAACCACTACCACCGTTTTCAACATCTTCGAGCTGCCCACAGACATATTCCTCGGCAGCTCGGCCCTCGTAGGCGCCGCGCTGGGCTTCGGCTCCAGCCAGACCATCAACAACATCGTCGCCGGGTTCTACGTCCTCCTCACCCAGCCCTTCAAGGTCAAGGACTACGTGAAGATAGGCGACCTGGAGGGCCAGGTCGAGGAGATAAGCATCAACTACACCAACCTCTACACGCCGACGTTCAACATGCTAAAGGTGCCCAACACCCAGGTCATGAACAGCAAGATACTGAACCTGACCCATGAGGGCTACATCAAGTACACCTTCAAGGTGGGGTTCGGCCACGACGTCACCGAGAAACAGGTCATGGACAAGGTCCTCAAGCCCGCCATAGAGGAGTTCCACGACAACTGCGGGAACGGGGAGTTCAGGTGCCCAGAGGTCTACATGGACGCCGCCGACAGGCTCGGCAAGACCTACATGATACGGCTATTCATCCCGAAGGGGGAGGCCAGGACCCTGTACACGATGCAGCCAGATCTGACCCGCCTCATAATGAGGAAGTACGACGACGTCAGAGCCGTCCAATAATGGCTCCTCGAAAATTTCAAATCCCCGCCGACGTCACCTGGGAGCCCTTGAAGGACGATGACAACCCGCCCCGGTTCTACGAGCCGCTGCCCAGCGGCCCCTACAAGGGGATGGTGACTGACAGGGAGCGGGTGGACATCAGGATACAGTCCTACTTCGAGACCCTCGGCTGGGACGAGCGGGGCATCCCGAAGAAGGAGACCCTCGACAGGCTCGGGCTGTCCGACGTGGATCCTTTGATGGAGAGATTCCGTCAGTAACCTCTTTTTCTCGTTTTTACTTCTTTTCCCACCACCAAAACCGATATGCATATTGGTGCAATTCGAAATCTGGTCACGATTTACGAATCTTTTTATTCATCACTATAAGACAAATATGCATATACTTCTGGTGGAAAACATTGGTAAAACCTATTTGGATTGCACGGGACCCCTCCCTCTGCTCAGGGTGCAGGCGCTGCGAGCTTGCTTGCAGCATGCACCACGAGGGCTGGATGTGGCCCGAGGCTTCAAGAGTTCGTGTGTTCATGCCGTTCCCTGGTCTTGAGGTGCCTCACCTCTGCTCCCAGTGTATGGATTATCCGTGTGTGAGCGCATGCCCGGTCGACGCGCTTAGCGTGGACCCCGACTATGGGGCGGTGATCGTTGACAGGGAGAAGTGCACCGGCTGCGGCGACTGCATCACGGCGTGCCCCGGCACCGTGCCTTTCCTGCACCCCGGAGACAACAGGGCGACCATCTGTGACCTCTGCGGCGGTGAACCCAAGTGTGTCGAGGTCTGCACAGAGGCGGGATACAACGCCCTCACCATCGTCAACGAGGGCCCGAACATCCACAGGAAGCTCTACAGCAGGAACCCCGTGGACACGGCCCGCGACCTGGCGGTGAAGATGTTCGGCGAGAAGGGAGAGGAGGTAATAGAATGACACCCGGCGGATACGCGGGCAAGTGGCTCGACGTAGACCTCACCAAGGACAAGATCAAGGAAGTCGAGTACAGCGACAAGGTACTCGAACAGTACTTCGGGGGCCGCGGCCTCGCAGCCAAGGTCCTCTGGGACAAGGTGGGCGACAAGTACCCTGAGCTCGACCCCCTCGACCCCAAGAGCCCCCTGATGGTTTACACGGGCCCCATGACGGGCATCTACCCTGGCTCAAGGATATGCGTCAGCGGCAAGAGCCCGGTGAGCATGGGCACCGTCGGGTCCACGGCGGCCACCGAGTTCGCCAACGAGATCAAGGAGGCGGGCTACGACGGCGTCACCTTCACAGGCAAGGCCGACAAGCCGGTGTACCTGCTCATCACGGACGACGGAGCCGAACTAAGAGACGCAGGCCACCTCTGGGGGCTGGACGGCGAGAAGACCCTCATCAAGCTCAACAAGGAGGTCACCGCCGAGCTGACCAAGAGGAAGCCCAACGTCGGCCTCTGGAAGGACCCGGGCATGATATACATCGGCCCAGCCGGCGAGAACATGGTACGGAACGCGGCGGTGATAACGAAGTTATGTCACGCAGCCGGGTACGGCGGCTACGGAAGCCTCATGGGCAGCAAGAACCTGAAGGCGGTGGTCGCCAAGGGCCGCGGCAGCCTACCGAAGGTGGACGCCCCCGAGTCGGCTAAGCTCCTCTGGAGGAGGACCCACGAGTACCTCATAGCCAATACGGCGTTCAGGCGGCAAGGCACCGGATACGCCGGCTACAGCGTCGGCGCCGAGACAAGCTCGGAGCCCATCAGGAACTGGCAGGAGGAGTGGCACGACGAAAAGAGCTACGCCGGCCCCCTTTTCGAGCACAGGTACTGGGTCAAGAAGAAGTGGGCCGACTTCAACTGCACCACCAACTGCATGAAGATCAGCTGCATCAAGACAGGCAAGTGGAAGGGCGACATCACCGACATGCCCGACTACGAGCTCCAGGCATACTGCGGAACCAACTTCGGCATCTACGACCCCGAGGCAAACATACACCTCGCGACCCTCGCCGACAAGCTGGGGCACAGCGGCATCAACGGCCCCAACACGGCGGGCTACGCCGTCGAGCTCCACCAGCGCGGCATCCTCAAGGACAGCGACTTCGGGTTCAAGCCCAAGTGGGGCGACCCGGAAACCTTCGACAGGATACTGCACATGATGGCCAACCGTGAGAAGATCGGCGACGTCCTCGCCGAGGGCACCTACAGGGCCGCCCTCAAGATCGCGGAGATGAAGGGACTCAAGCCGGAGGAGACGCTCAAGTATGCTGTGCACGTCAAGGGCATCGAGATCGGCGCCCATGGCACCCGTAGCGACGTCGACTACACCCACGACATCAGCTACGCCGCCAGCGTACAGGGAGGCGACCACACCAGCGTCGCGGTGGACGGCTACAGCGACATGAGCGGCTCCGTGTTCACCGACTCGGCAGTGTTCTGTAACTTCACGTACTACAGTGTGCCCCAGAGCCTAGTCTTCGACTTCGCCAAGGCCATCACGGGCTTCCCTATAACCCTTGAGAGCTGGCGTACGGTGACCGGCCCCAGGATCGTCACGCTGCAGAAGGCGTTCCTCATGATGGGAGGACCCGACCTAGAGTGGGAGCCCGTGAAGGACGACGACAACCCGCCCAGGTTCTACGAGCCACTGCCCAGCGGCCCCTACAAGGGCAAGACGACGGACAAGAAGCTGGTGGACACGAAGCTGCAGACCTACTTCGAGACCCTTGGCTGGGACGAGAGGGGCATCCCGACGAAGGAGACCCTGAAGAAGCTCGACCTTGGGTTCTTGGAGAAGAGCATGTCCAAGCTCCGTTAACTTTCCTTTTTTATTACATGTAACATGGAATAACGTTTTTTAGGGCTGTAATGGAGTGTTTTGTTCCCTGTTACATGAAATTAGTTTTTGGGGGATGTCCCGGATGGATTTAAGAATCTTGTGCTGTGCCGGGGAGTGGCTGCCACCCATGGATAAGAACTAGCCCTCGCGCTCGTAGTAGCCCGGCTTCTTCTTCGAGCCGAAGCTCCTGAGGCCCTCCTCCTCCAGCTGCCTGCGCAGCCGCTCGGCCTCGTCGACGGTAATCTCCTCCCTGCCCCTGAAGTACTCGATGATCTCGAGGGCCTCCTCCTCGCCGCTGCACCGCCTGATGAAGTCGATGACGTCGGGGTCGTAGCCCGCGAACCTGCGCTGGGGCTTGGGCGGCTTTACCTCGAACTCGAGGTCTGCCTTGCCTTTGCCTTCCTCCACCTCCTTTGCTAGGGTCGGGAACCGTTTCTTGAACTCGTCGCGCTCCATTTCCTGTCTGAATTCCGGTGCGGAGGGTAATAAATGTGGTGGGTCGCCTAGCGGGGCCTCTCCTCATGCTTCGGCATCTGGTACACTATGACGCCGCCCTTGACGTCTCTCTGGACCGTGATCCCCGGCGCTATCCAGCTGCCGCTGCCGATTACCACGCCGGGGTGGATGCATACGTTGACGCCCGTCTGGACGCCGTGACCCATGATGACGCCCAGCTTTCGTCGGCCGCTGCTCATCCTTTCTCCCTTCACGGTGACCTCGATATCGGATTCGTCGAAGCGGAGGTTGGCCGTTATGGTGCCCGCGCCCAGGTTGCAGTTGGCGCCTATCAGGCTGTCCCCTATGTAGCTCAGGTGGGCCGCGTGTGTTCCCTCCATTATTATGCTGTTCTTTATCTCGCAGGCGTTGCCTATCCGGACGCCTCTGCCCAGGCAGGTGCCCGCCCGGATGTGGCAGTTGGGGCCCACGTCGCCGCCCTCCCCTATGATCACCGGGCCCTCGATGTACGCCCCGGAGCGCACCCGGGCATTCTTCTTGACCCACACGGAGCCGTTCATGTGGACCCCATTCTCTAGGGTGCCCTCTATCTTGGTCTCTAGGTCCGCCATGGCTCGACTGTTTGCCTCTAGCAGGGTCCATGGGAGCCCTATGTCCAGCCAGTCGCCTTCGTGTATCTCGTGCATGTGGAGGGTAACGCCGTCGTCGATCATGAGCTGCATGGTGTCCGTGATCTCGTACTCGCCGCGGCTGCTCTTCTTGGTCTCGGCGATGTAGCTGAAGACCTTCGCCGGGAACACGTAGATGCCCACGTTGGCGTATTTGCTGGGCTCTGTTCCCTTGGGCGGCTTCTCCACCACCCCGGTGACGACGTCGCCGTAGAGCTTGAAGGAGCCGTACTGGCTCGGGTCCTCCACCCTGAGCCCGGTGACCGTGACCTCGCCCTCTACGTGGGTGTCCCGTAGCCCCTTCAGGGTGCCCTCGGAGACGAAATGGTCGCCGTAGAGACCCATGAAGCTGTCCATGCCGACCCACTCGATGGCCGACTTGAACGCGTCGGCTGTGCCCAGGGTCTCCCTCTGGGTGACGTAGCTGATGTTGACTCCCAGACCCGAGCCGTCCCCGAACCGTTCCTTGATCATGTCCTCCAAGTAGTTGGTCACTACGAGGACGTCCTCTATGTCCGCCTCCCTGACCCTGAGTATCAACCACTCCAGGAGCGGCCTCCCGCCGACCAGCAGCAGGGGCTTTGGGCACCCATCCGTCAGGGGCCTGAGCCTCGTGCCCTTCCCCGCCGCGAGTATAACAGCCTTCACTTCAAACCACCTAACACCTTCTTCACCAAACCCTTGGCCCTTTCCATCAGGGCCTCCATGTCTTCCCTGCTTCTACCTTCCACGGTCACCCTTATGAGGGGCTCTGTCCCGGACGGCCTGATCAACGCCCAGCCGCTCTCCAGCTCCAGGCGGACCCCGTCCACCGTGCTGACCTCCCGGACACCCTTAACGCTGTCGGCGTACCTCTTAGAGATTGCCGCCATGGCCTTCCCTTTGAGGGCGTTCGGGCACTCCAGCTTGGCCCTCCCGAGGGGATACGTCGGCGCCCGCCCGACGAACTCCTCCAGCGTCGTCTCCGTCTCCCCCAGCGCCTCAAGGAGCTTCAGCGCCGACAGTACGCCGTCGGGGCACATGTGTACCTCAGGGAACACCCAGGCGCCCACCGGCTCGCCGCCGAAGACCGCCCCGTGCTCCGCCACGGCCTCTGTGACGAAGGCGTCCCCCACGGGGGTCCGCACCACCCTGCCTCCAGCCGCCTCGACCATGTCGTCGACGCTCATGGACGCCCCCACGTGGGTGACCACGACGCCTCCGCCGCTCCTCTCCACGGCGTACCCGGCGTAGGCCGCCAGCACCCTGTCCGGGCTCACCATGGCTCCGCCGGGGCCCACGGGCATCATCCTGTCCCCGTCCCCGTCGAACCCGAACCCGATGGATATGCCGCGGGTCCTCATGTAGCCGCCCAGCCGCCTCAGCGTCTCGGCGTTGGGCTCAGGGTCTCCCGCCGGGAACCTGCCGTCGGGCACGGCGTTGATGAACTCTGCTGGTACGCTCAGCTCCTCGAAGACCCTGGGCGCGGTCACGCACGTGGCCCCGCTGAACAGGTCACACGCCACCCTGCCATCAAAGGAAACGTCAAGAGCCTCGCCCAAGGCGTCCGCGTAGGGCTCCACGGCGTCCGCTTCCTCCACGCCCCCGACGCGGTCCCACGGCGCCAGCCTGTAAGTCTCCTCCTCTAGTATCCTCTCCAGCCCCAGCTGCTCCCTGTTGGTGAGGCTCATGCCGTCGCCGTTGAAGACCTTGAAGCCGTTGTACTGGGGCGGGTTGTGGCTGGCGGTTATCTCGACCCCCGCGTCGGACCCTGTCTCCCTTATCATCCACGCCGTGACCGGCGTAGGCACCAAGCCCAACGCGAGGGCGTCCGCTCCTCCCGCGGCCAGCCCGCTCAGGAGCGCCGACTCCAGCATGGGGCCCGTCAACCGTGGGTCTCTGCCCACCACCATGCTTCCGCCTTCGTGTATGGTGGCCAGCGCGGCGCCCACCCTCTGGGCGAGGGTCGTCGTTATCTCTACGTTGGCGAGCCCCCTTATCCCGGAGGACCCGAAAAGCTTCGGCTTCACCTGACACGCCTCTTGGGTATGAATCTGCGGAGGGGGTCACCCTTCATAAGCTTTTCCAGGGCGTCGACGCCGAGCCCCCTCCTCTCGTCGCCGTAGATCTCGCAGCGGTCGTCCCTGTACGCGTCTATGTCCGCCGGGGGCCTCACCACGACCTCGGTTTCGTAGCCTCTCACCGTGAGCCTGATGTGGGTGGTGGATCTGGGGAGCCCCTCCAGCGTGAACCTCTCCACGTCTCTACCCGTCACGTCGTAGCTTCGGGAGAGCACGCGCTCCACCTCGTCTGGGTCCCCGTACACTATCACGTCGATGTCGCTGCCTACGCGGGCGGTGCCCCTCCAGACGCTGCCCATGAGCCTGGGGCCATGCCGCCTCAGCGGCCTCATCACCTCTAGGGCTACCTCCCTCATCTCTATGAGCCGGCTTCTCCTCTCGTGGCCTTCCGCCTCGTCGGCGAGTCTGTCGAGCTCGGCGGCAACCTCGTAGTTGCTGGGCAGCGTCTTGGCGCCGAGGCTGGCCGCCGCCGTCTCCTTGGCGTCCTTGTACTCCTTCACGGAGCGGTTGTACATCAGTCTCGCCGCCTCGCGTGCGACGTCTTCACGGGTGGGCATCCTGAACCAATACGCGTCCCACGATATGATAGTTTCAGTCGTGGGCCTGAGATAGGGGGATTGGAAGGTAACCGCGAAGCGAGGATAAAATTATGGATAGTTCTTAGGTTTTACCAGTTGAAACAGTCTCTCGGCGTATCTGCTCAGTCGCTAACTTTGCCCGTCTCCTGGGTGACTATGCACCGGAGTCCCATTCCCGTTGAGATAACTATTAAATCATATATGCTCGTTGAGCATGGCGCGTATCTGTTTCTCTGATCTCGCGCCCACCTCGCGGTGGATGAGCTCACCCTGCTTGAATATCATGAAACACGGGACCCCCTTCACGCTGTATTTTGAGGCGTAGCCCAGGTTCCGGTCCACGTTGATGGTGACGACTCTGAACCACGTGTCCTCTCCGTCGAGCTTCTTGAGCACCTTTTTAATGGTGTGGCAGGGTGGGCACCACGACGCCCAGTACTCCAGGAGCACGGGCTTCTCTGAGGAGAGCACCTTCTCGTCGAAGTCCCTGTCGCTTATCTCCATCTACTCATCCCCATCATGATCTGATACCACGAGGTCTGGGCTGTAGCCCGCCGTTACGTGGGTCCCCGGCTCGTAGACTTCAAGCGTCATGGTCTCCTTATGCTCCCCGCTCCACCACGTCTTCGGGAACACGGTGTCCCTGACGGACTCCAGCCGTTCCCGGACCCTGGGCTGCAGGAGCAGGGTGAACATCCTGTCGATCTCCATCTCCAGAGGGGTCTTCGGCTGGTACCCGAGGTTCTCACGCAGCTTCTTGGCGACCACCAGAAAGGGGTGCTCATCCGCCTCGACGCGGGGGTTCTCCACCCGCTGGATGCGGACGGTGAGCCCGTGTCTTTGGCTCCCTACCTTAGCCACGATCTCCGCGAGCTCCTTTACCTTGTAGAGCTGGCTGAGCTGGTTCACCACGTCGTACTGCCCGGGCTCTGGCGGCGAGGACAGGAGCCGCACCATGCACTCCATGGCGTCCTCCAGCGCTAGGTAGCCCCGGATCTGTTCCCCGGACCCGTAGACGGTCAACGGGATGCCCAGCACGGCCTGGGCGACGAACCTGTTGATCACCGTGCCGAACCACTCGTCCACGTCGAGCCGTGTGCGTAGGTCCGGGTGCGCGGCGACCTCCTCCGTGTGCACCCCGAAGATGACGCCCTGCATTACGTCGTAGCTTCTGAGCCACCAGTACTTGCACGCCTCATAGACGTTGAAAGTGTCCTGGACCTTGCTGACGTGGTAGAAGCTGGCCGGGTCCCGCGGCGTCAGCTCCCCGCCCATGCTCCACTCCTGCCCTCTCCACGTGAGCACGGCGTCCGCGGGGAACAGGCCCTCGAAGATGGGGCGCCCGGTCAACGGCGTGCCGTACTCCCCCATGGTGCCCAGCTTGAGTATGTTGGCCTCTGGGCAGATCTCCTTGATGAGGAACAATACGCCGAGGGTGCCCAGGGTGTTGTTGTGCTGGGTCCTGATGGCGTGCTCCGCGTCAACCATGCTGTAGGGCGCGCTCGGGATCTCCCCGTAGTGGACCACCGCCTCTGGCTTCACCTCTCTGAGGTACTCGGCCAGCTCGTCCCTGTCCAGGAGGTCGAGTTCACGGAAGTCTATGTCCACGCCGAGCTGCTCCTTGGCGGCTCTGAGTCTGGTCTCCATGTCCGCGATGGGAACGACGCTCCTGCTTCCCTTCTCCGCGACGGCGTTTCTCCTGAGGTAGTTGTCTACGCCGCTGACTCTGCAGCCCAGTTTCGCGAGCTTCAGGGCAAGGGTCCAGCCCAGGTAACCGTCGATCCCCAGGATCATTACACGCATGTCTTTGAGGAGGTACCCGTACCGGGTTTCACGCCACTCCGGGCACTGCTCGAAGGTTATGCTTGGCTCGAACATCCCGAGTTCGGGGCGTCTCGTGCACTCGATGAGAAGCCCCTCCTCGGAGATCTTGTTTCTTATCGCCGAAATCGACTGGCCGCACGCCCTGAAGTCCACGTTTCCCTTAAGCAGGGCTGCGGGGCAGTTCCAGCAAGTTTTTTCTTCGTTATGCTGCATCTAGCTACTCTCCTAATACTTTCTTGAAGATGTGAATCGAGTCCTCGATACAGGGATGCCCTGGGAGCCGGTCATCTTGGCTCCACCCCCTGAGGTACAGGAATGCGTCGTCCTCCGTGTGTGCCCCGGACAAGAAGTCCTCCTCATAGAGGGATTCCTTGAACAGCCCTGTCTTGAAGCTGAACCCGTTCTCGGGTGTTACGACGAGGTCGGGCGCGTTCCCGGTTTCTGGTCCCCTGAATATATCCTGCTTCATGTGGATGGCTTTCACCACCTTGCGTCCGTTGTATCTCAGCCCGGATAACAGGTCGACGAGCTCCCCCTGTATTTTTTGGGTGTCCTCTGGTTTCACGGAGCCTCTGGGGAACCTGTCGACGTGGTTTAGGTAGATCTTGCTTGACTCGGAGGCGAAAGCCTGGGTCTCTTCTCTGATGTTGTTGAAGTTTTTCCGCGGGGTGTCCCCGGTCACTAGGCAGCCTTCTTCTCTGAGTAACGTGTTGAGGTTGACGGCGGTCTCGATGGGTCCCATGCCGTGGTCGCTGAGCATCATGAGGGGGGCGTCGGGGTCCAGCTTGGACGTGACGTGCGCTATGGCGTCGTCTACTTTCTTGAAGAAGCCGAGGAACTCCGGGTGTTGGTCGTGTGTGCCGTCGGCGTAGGCGTCCCATAGGTGGTGCTCTATGCGGTCGGTCCCGGTGACCACGAAGAACAACAGGTCGTAGCCGTCTTTTTCCAATAGATGGTCGAGGACGCGGGTTCTCCGGTCCAGCGTCTCCTCAAGTTTCTGGAGGAATAAGGAGACGGACTTGTTGAACAGCGAGGCGTCCACGTCCACCTCGTAGCCGCCGTCTCTCAGCCTAGGGTACAGGTCGGGGGGGTACACCGCCTTCTCTAGCTGGGGTGAAACGAAGCCTGTGATCATTGCGCCGTTCAGCGGCTGGGCGGGGTACGCCGCGGGGAGGTTGATTATGAGCACACGTTTTTCCGGTGCTGTGCTCCAGAACGGCGGGGCTTTCAGCTTGTGGCTGTTGTGGAAGCTCACGGTGTAGGTGCCTGGGATGAAGTCTGTGAAGCCGTAGACGCCGTGGGTCCCCGGGTTCGTCCCCGTGATCATGCTGCTCCAGGATGCGGCGCTGTTTGCGGGCAGGCTTGATCGCATCTTCATGAGGTTCCCTTGTTTGATGAGCTCCTTCGTGTGGGGCATGACGCCTCGCTGTGCCAGGTCCTCTAGTAGGTGGATCGGTACGCCGTCGAGGCCGATTATCGCGGCTTTTGGTTTCATGACTTCACATCGGTGGGGCAACAATGCCGGATGGAATGTTACTATCCGAGAGTAGTAAATAAGTATTTGGTGGTTCTCCCGGCGACATCAAAGTAATAGTCTACGACTCGCGTTCCGGAAACACCGAGAACTAACATTTTTTCATTAGTGCTCGACTAGTATCTCTCTAGCAGCCTAGCCCAGGAAGAGAACTTCTGCCGCCTCATAAAGGCTGGAGAGGTAAAATCCTCTGGGTTATATGAAAAGTCTTAGTTGGGTAGCGCGAGCAGCTCGCTCTTCCTGACGCCCACGTGGCGGAGGCTGGTGACGTTCTTGGCGCGGTTATAGACGTCCGACGCAAGCTTCCCGAGCACCATCTCGTGAGCCAGCTGGTCGAACGTCAGGTTCTCCGCCTTTTCCTCCACGATCTCCTGCATGATCTTCCGGATCGCGAACTCGTGGCTCGTCTGGATCCTGCGCTGCGTCATCGCCGTGACCACGATCTTGACCCTGTACCCGTCCTTCGTGTAGATCCTGTAGAACCCGTCCACCTTGGTGCTGCGCCTCCTCACGAGGCTGCGGAGATAGTCGCGGAGGTACTCGTGTCCCTTGAACACCGTGCGCGCCGTGTGGCCCTCAAGCTCGTATACCTGGAAGTACATCTTTATGTACTCCTGGCTGAAGTCCCCCGTTATGGCCGCGAGCGTCGTCTCGAATATCCGCCCCATTACCTTGTCAGGGTCGTCGCTGGGGGTCTCACCCACCTTGGTCTCGCCGAAGTAACGTGGAAGGATTATGTCGTACCATTCCTTGCGGCGCCACTTGTCCCTAACTGCCCTGGACACGTCGATGTTTCTCTCCTAGTTACAGTGTTCAAGCAATGCAGCGCCGTCATATATAGGTTTTGACGGTCAGGCGGCGACTTCCAGCTCTTCCGCCGGCCTCCAGAAGCCCCTCTCGCCCAGCTTCTTCCCCAGCCACACCAGGCTCAGCATAACGGGGACCTCCCAGAATAGGCCCATGGTGGTGCCGAGGGCCGCCTGGCTCCCTAAACCGTAGAGGCTCACCGCGGTGGCGATGGCTATCTCGAAGTGGCTGCTGCTGCCGATTATCACCGTGATGATGCCTTCCTTGTAGGCAAGCCCCGCGAACCTGGTGATCAACAGGTTCGCCCCGACCACGACGAAGAACCCCGCGAGCAGCGGTATAGACATGAGCACCATGAGGTCAGGATTGTTCAGCAGAACGTCCCCGTTTAGGCTGAACAACACGATGAGCGTCGTGAGCAGAGCCAGCATGCTGACCTTGCCCACAGCCGGCCTGTAGACGCCCTGGAACCATTCCTCGCCCTTCGCCTGGGTCACGTACTTCTTCGAGAAGTAGCCGAAGACGATGGGCAGCCCGATGAACACCAGCACCGAGACGGCTAGAACCACCCTGTCTATCGGTATCCTCTGGACACCAGT
>Ga0265594_1000316_pt1 | contig 39814 bp, 37 predicted proteins | sample saktaG_11_FD_190147 | JGI IMG/M metagenome (GOLD analysis project Ga0265594, IMG submission 190147) | Saline water microbial communities from Sakinaw Lake, British Columbia, Canada - sak_2011_5_24_80m | ecosystem: Environmental > Aquatic > Non-marine Saline and Alkaline > Saline ... | reverse complement strand
ATGGCTGGCGTACGTTAATCTGTCTTTTTATAACAACACTTTTTATATTTCTTACCTGATCCACACGGACACAAATCATTCCTACCAATTTTATTCTGATTACGAATGGTCGTAGAAACAGTATCGGAATCTTCTGCTCCGCTGTATTGGAGATTTTTCCGTTTCTTCTCTTCCTGCTCGTTTTTGTTTTCAACTTGAGGAATACTTGCTTTGAAAATAAACTGACAGACATTGTTTTGAATGTTTGCAAGTAACCGTTCAAAGGCTGTATATCCTTCTTTTTTGTATTCTACAAGCGGATCTCTTTGCCCGAAACCACGCAAAGTCACGCTATTTCTCAAATGATCCATGAAATCCAAATGTTCCATCCACAACATGTCTATGATTCTCAAAAATACTAATCGTTCAATTCTCCTCATCCCCTCGTCTCCTAATTGCTTCTCCCTCTCTTCATATTTTTCGTGAATCAGATTTTGGAGATTACTCAAAAAATCTTCACCATCTTCTGGTATCTCAGTTTTTTTCACATCAACAATTTTATTAATTTCTTCTCTGACAGAATTTGAGTCAACTTTTTGATCTTGATCAGTGGCTCGCATAACGATGCCTGCAACTTCGCCATCCAGATATTCTAGTATAGTATTTGTTAAATAGTCTTGAGATTCCTCAGAATTTAGCGCCTTCAACGCCTGTTTTCTTTTCTTGTAGATAACGTCTCTCTGCTTGTTCATCACATCATCATATTCCAAAACATATTTTCTAGTGTCAAAGTTGTATCCCTCAATTTTCGCTTGAGCGCTTTCTATGGACTTGCTGATAATTCTATTTTCAATTGGTTGGTCTTCTGGGAAATTAAATCTATCCATAATGCTTCTCATTTTGTCTGACCCAAAAACCCTCATCAAATCATCGTCCAACGAAACGAAAAATCTACTCTCTCCCGGATCTCCCTGCCTTCCACTTCTTCCTCTTAACTGATTGTCAATTCTTCTCGCTTCATGTCTTTCTGTCCCTATGACAAAAAGCCCACCTGCCTCCTTCGCTTCGTCACTTAACTTAATGTCCGTCCCTCTCCCAGCCATGTTAGTCGCGATTGTCACCGCTCCTGCTTGTCCTGCTTCTGCAATGATAGTTGCTTCCTTCTCATGATTTTTAGCATTTAAGATTTCATGTTTAATATCAAATTGTCTTAACATATCACTCAACATTTCTGATTTCTCAACAGAAATAGTTCCAGCCAAAACTGGTTGTTTCTTTTTATTACATTCTTTGATCTTCCGAGCCACCGCCATAAACTTTCCTTTTTCGCTTTTGTAAATACTGTCTGAGCGATCAATTCTGGCAATCGGTTTGTTAGTAGGAATTGTCACGACTTCTAAACCATAGACCTTTTCAAATTCTTCAGCATTAGTTGAGGCTGTACCAGTCATACCTGCTAATTTTTCATAAAATCTAAAGTAGTTCTGAAATGTAATCGTCGCAAGTGTCCTGTTTTCTCTGCGAACTTCCAAACCCTCTTTCGCTTCTATCGCTTGATGTAAGCCTTCACTATATCTTCTTCCGGGCATCAATCGCCCAGTGAAACTATCTACAATAATCACCTCTCCATCTTTGATGACATAATCCTTATCAACATTAAAAAATATTTTTGCTTTAACTACCTGATCAATTGCATGTTTCCATTCTAAATTTTCAGATCCAAATTCCTCAAATAATTTATCTATCCCAATTGCTTTTTCACATTTATCCTGTCCCTCTTGAGTCAAAAGTGCAGATTTTTTTTCTTCGTTTGCAACGATGTCATATCCTTCCCCTAAATCAGTATGGAACTTTTTCGCCTCTGCTTCTTCTGTATTCGTCACAAATTTAACTTTCTGTAAAAGTGGTAAAATTTGCTTAGCCGCCATCCCATATTTACTAGAAGATTCCGTGTCCGGAGCAGAAATAATGAGGGGGGTTCTTGCTTCATCAATTAAAATGCTATCCACTTCATCCACTACTGCGAAATAATGTTCTCTTTGCCCCATCTGTATAGCATCAAGCACAAGGTTGTCTCTCAAATAATCAAACCCGAATTCATTATTTGTCCCATAGGTAACATCGCACGCATACGCTTCTTTTCTTGAAATCTGTCTCAAATTTTCCATTTCAACAGATACTTCATTTTGGTCAGGTTCGGTTTGTGGATCAAAAATAAAAGCGCAATCATGTTGGATACACCCTACCGATAATCCTAATTTATAATAAATTGGCGCCATCCAGTTCGCATCACGTCTTGCTAAATAATCATTGACTGTGACAAGATGTGCTCCTTTACCTTCCAAGGCGTTAAGAAAAATCGCAAGAGTAGCAGCCAAAGTTTTTCCCTCTCCAGTTTTCATTTCGGCAATCCCGCCATCATGCAAAACGATTCCTCCAATCAGCTGAACATCAAACGGGCGTAGTCCAATTGTCCGCTTTGAAGATTCTCTGACAAGCGCAAATGCCTCTGGCAAAATTTCATCAAATGCTGTTTTCTTGAAATTACGAAGATCTTTTTTGAGTTTCAATTTATTTTCCTGATCAATCATGTTCTCAATCTGTTTTTTCATCTCTGCTATTTTTTCACTCATCCCATCCAAACGTTCACGCAATTTCTCTTTTAGCGCAAGAACAATCTCTTTCAACTCATCATCTGATTTTTTTTCAAATTCAGATTCAAGCGCGTTAATTTTATCAACCATCGGCTGATAATGTTTCAGAAGTTTCTGTTCGGATTTTCCAAATATCTTATTTATCAGAGACATAAATTAAACCATACTTTCCGCTTTTCCGTTTGTACAGAATCGCATTTTTATTAGTTTTAGAATCAATGAAGGCATAGAAATCGTGTCCTAACCGGTTCATTTCTTGGATGGCTTCATCTTCATTAATTGGTTTCACTATAGCAAAATTTTTCCTTTTGACAATATCATTTGCAGGAATCATTTGTTCTTCTCCAATCCATGGAAATATTTTTTCTGCTACTGAGTGCATTACAGATTTGAATGCTCTACCATTTTTCTTTAATATGGTAAGCTGTCTTTCTTTATACGCCTTGGATTGTTTTCTGATTTTTGGAACTAATAGATCTATCGCCTCCCTAAAGTTAGATCCAGTTTCTTCAACACGAATCATTTCTCTTGGAGCATGTGCTGTAAGGATCACTTTTTTTGTTTCTTCTCCATGTGAATGATGTGAGTCTTCTTCAAATTCAATTTTAACTTCTGTTAATTTCTTGCAGTATTTGAGCGCCTTAAGAAATTTTTTTTTCGCATATTTTTTTGTATTCACATCTAACTCTACATTCTTCGCATAAAATTGTAAGTTCATTGATTCTATTTTTGCTTTCTTCGCCATAGTTATCTATAAGATAATGTTAGGCAATTTAATTATTATTTTTACTGCACTGATTATCCGCAGATTTATACACTGATAAATCGCTGATGTTCTATTTAATATACCATTTTATCCAAGACTAAAAAAGGGTTGACTTTCTAAGTCTTTTATATTATGATTCTTGCATGAAATTAGGAGGAGCATCTTAAAAACATGTGTCCGCTTTAAGTGGACACAAACCAGAAGGAGGGGGAAATGAATTTTTTGGTTAGTCTGATAATGCATAGGTGTTTTCTGCCTACTGTAATTATCATAATAATAATCGGTTTTCTTTTTTACATGTGGGAAAAAGAGGGAATCAAGAGAGCAATAAGAACAGGAATTCTTTTATTCGTTATGTTTTCCTTATCTGTGGCGATAGTTTACAATATGACCCATGAAAAAAACCTTGAGGGAAAAGTCGTCGCTACTGAGGACTGCTTCATTGAAGCAGTCCTATAAATAAGCAAACGAGCAGAGTTCTGTAAGCACACAGAACTCTGTTTTTGTTTTATCTAAATAGAGCCCTTATAAGGGCTCTATAATGACAACTATGTTTAATTTCAGATATTATTCCTATCATCGTCCCAATTATATGGATTACATTCTATGTATTCACGAATATTATTGTGCGCCTTATCTGATGTTATTATATGTTCATAATAATTACGTTGCCAAAATCGTTTATCAAATGGTTTCCAATTATTGTTTTTTACATTTTTAATATATTCATTGGTGGTTATTGATTTGAATGCACCAATAATATCGCCTATTGTTATTTTTTGTTGTTCTGTAGGGGCACACCCTCGTGGTTGCCCGGGTTGCAATTCCATGTTTTGACCCCTCGAATAATTGGGATATTTGCAATCATTTTGTCCTGCCTGTCGGGTACCCACAAGGGGCACCCCTACAATATTTATAATTCCGTGTATATGATTTGGCATTATTATATATTGATCTAATTTTGTATTTTCGTAATTTTCTTCTATTTTATTCCACCATTTATTAACCATTTTACCCACATCATTTAATATCATTTTTCCTGATTCTGGTATCCTTCCTAATGTTTCTTCTCTATTGTTTGTGCATATTGTTATGTAATACCATCCTGTTTGGGAATAATCGTAATTTTTTAATCTTATTGATTTTCTTTGTGGTAACTCGTTATTCATTTGTTTTATCTTATTTGCATGGGCGACAACGCGGGCGGTTCCGACGACGCGGGTAATTCATGAATTACCCCTACCGACGTGTTCGTCGTTCGTAATTGATCATTGAAAATTGAATATTGATAATTGTTCACATAGGGGCACATTCACCAGTCTCGAATTGGCAATCGAGCCGAGGCGGATGAATTGCCCGCGTCGTCGTGTGTCGTCTCTCATCAGCGTCTACCAATCTCCAACACCACCTCCGCAATCCTCTGCGCCGCCTCAGGATTAGCTAATTTCTTTGCATTTTCTCCCATAGATTTTGACAACTCTGGATTTTCTAAAATTTTATTAATCTCCATCAAAAATAAATTGGGGGTAAGATTCGGTTGCTCTATTACAATACCTGCTCCTGCGTTTTTGAATGTAAAAGCGTTTTCTTGTTGATGATTTCCCGGAGAATTATAGATAGGAATAATAATAGATGGTTTGCCAATTGCTGCAATTTCCGCAAGCGCGCTTGCTCCTCCACGAGTGATTATTAAATCAGCACGTGCTAAAACATCTTTCATCTCTTCTCCAATAAATTCCACTGGGTGATAACCATCTTTTTCGTAGTCATCACCTAAAATATCAATCGCTGTTTTTTTGATTTCTTCTATATTCTTATAATCATTCCCAGATTTATTTCCGCACTGATGAATGATATTTGCGGACTTTGTAAGTTCAGATAAAATCCTCAAAACAGCTTCATTAATGAAAGATGCACCAAGACTTCCTCCTGTTATGAAAACTAACGGTTTGTCTTTCTGTAAATTAAATTTTTCATCACATCTATCTGCATTTCCAGTTAACAATTCTTCTCTAATTGGATTTCCCAACAAAACAACTTTTTCTCTTTTGAAATATTCCCCCGCTTTCCCAAATGCTACTATTACTATTTTTGCCATCTTTCCAATCACTAAATTGGCAAGACCCGGGACAGAATCAGATTCGTGAATGATAATTGGACATCGAAAAAACCATCCCGCAAATGATCCGGGAAAACTTGCAAATCCACCTTTGGAGAAAACAACATCTGGCATAAACCAATATACTAACCACATCGCTTGAATCATACCAAGAGGAATCTTAAATATGTCTATAAAATTTTTGAAAGAAAGGTATCTTCTGAATTTTCCGCAAATAACATTTTTAACTTTAATGCCTTCTGCCTCTAACAATTTTTGAGCATTTTTATCAACCGAACCAACGAACAAAAAATCAACTTTCTCTTTTGTCGTTGACTTTATTTTTTTTGAAACAGCGATGGATGGGGTTATATGCCCACAAGTTCCTCCACCTGTTAGTAAGATTCTCATATATTTACCTTAGTGTTTAGAGATATTTATTAAAATGCCTACGCCTCCCAATGACATCACTAGTGATGAACTCCCATAACTGATAAATGGCAAAGTTATTCCTGTTAGTGGCATTAACGATGTGATCGCGGCGATGTTTATAACAGCTTGAAAAATAATCCACGAAGTGATGCCAACTGCTAATAGCATCCCAAATCTGTCTGGAGCATGTTTGGCAATTCTAAATCCACGCCATGCAAAAATTCCAAACAGGATAAGCACAATCGCTCCTCCAATAAGCCCAAGTTCTTCTGCAATAATCGCAAATATAGAATCGCCGATAGGTTCAGGAAGATAGTTAAATTTTTGTCTGCTATGACCAAACCCCATCCCGAAAATTCCACCTGATCCAATTGCTATAAGTGCTTGATTTATATGATAGCCAATACCTTTGGGATCAATACTTGGATTTAAAAAAACTAAAAACCTATTCATTCTATATGGAGCTAATTTAATCAACCCCCACAGTGAACCTGCCAATCCTGTCATGAAAAGAAAAATATGGCTTAGCCGACCACCCGCTACGAAGAACATTGTAATTGCAATAATGGCGATGATCCCCATCGTCCCAGTGTCTGGTTGTTTCAAAAGTAAAATTGATACAGCGCAAACTACTGCCACGAACGGAATAAAAGATTTTGTAAAATTTTGAACGCTCTCTTTCTCTTTTGATAACCATGCCGCCAAATAAAGAATCATTCCTAATTTCACGAACTCGGATGGCTGGAAAGATAATCCTAATTTAATCCATCTCTGCGCTCCTCCAAAACTCATCCCAATCCCGGGAATGAAGACAAGAATCAACATCACGAACGACATGAATAAAAATAACGGAGCAAATTTCTTTAATTTCCTGTAATCTATCTTGGACATGATGTAGCAGAAAATTCCTCCACCAATGAATCCAATAAAAAACTGGTGTTTGAAATAGTAATATGGACTGCCGAATTGTTGGACAGATAAAACAACGCTGGAGCTGGAAACCATAACAAGGCCTATTAGAACAAGGATGGCGGTTACAATAATTAGTGGCAAATCATAATGTTTTTTCATAAAAAATAAATTACAACGTCCTACCCAACAGCGCAACCACCATCCCCATAATCGACATCGCTACGCTGATGATCCAGAAACGCATGACAACTTTTTCTTTGGTCCATCCCTTCAACTCAAAATGATGATGAATTGGAGCTGCCAAAAAAACTCTTTTTCCTCTGAACTTTTTAGAAAGAATTTGGATAATATCTGACACAGCAGTTAATAATGGCAAAAAAGCAATAAACGGAAGAGCGATCACAGAATCTGTAAGAAAAGCTATGACAACTAATGTTGTAGTCAAACCCAATATCCCAGTTTCCCCCAGAAAAAATCTTGCGGGTGGAATATTAAACCATAAAAAGGCAAGAATCGCGCCTGTGAGGACAACACAAAATGCAGCTATGTTAATTTGATTTCTAAAAAGAGCTATCCCAGCATATGCAGCAAAAGCTGATGCAAAAACTCCTCCTGCCAATCCATCCAAACCATCAATCGGAGTGCCACCGAATAATGCGACCATGACAAAAACAAATAGAGGGATGTACCAACCGTTGATTGCAACTTCGCCCATCAGCGGAATATATATTGAGCTCCAATCTAATTTGAAATAGAACCAAAGCGCACCTGCTAAACCAATTATTATTACAGCAAACAAACGATACCAAATACTAATTCCCCGTTTACCTTTGATCACTAAAACATCATCAAGCAACCCGATTAACGATGCCGCAATTAGAGTAAAAAATGGCAACCAAGTTTGGGAACGACTTAAAAAGTTCAATTTTTCAACCCAACCTTTATCGTAAAAAACCGCTAATAGAGCGAAGAAACAGGTGATCACAATTACTGTAATCCAGATTAACAATCCTCCCATTCTTGGGGTGGAAAATTCCTTTTCTCTATGCTCATCTGAAAATAATTTCGGGGAATCATCACCAATTGCATCCCCCTTCCCAGATTGTTTCTTCCACGCCCGCCATTTATATAAATAGTGAGTCAGCAAAGGCGTCCAAAACATGGCAACGATAAAAGATAGGGATCCTAAGAAAAATATCTTTAGTGAATTGAATATAAGTTCTTCATGCATATTTATAATTTTAACAAATTATAACGCTGATTTGACGCTGATTGATACGCGGATACGACGCTGATCAGCGTTATTCTCTGCGTAGTCATCAGCGTCTATTCAGCGATAAATCAAAATTCTCCTCAACCCAATCCAGTAGCATCACCGTCTCTCCAAACTTATCCTCTGATCCCAGAATTACAAAAATCATTTTACGCTTTTCTATTCCTAATTCGGCAACGACAACTAATGTTCCTCCCGCTTCGTTTGTGAATCCTGTTTTGCCTGAAATTATTCTTGGATCATTAATAATTTGATTGGTATTTTTTAGATGGTGAATTTTCCCATCAATAGATTCTGCGTCCATTTCACTTCGCCCAAGGATGTTCCAGATGTCAGATTCTCCGAATGTGCTATCTGCAATTTGTGCGATGTCAAAAGATGTGGAAACATTTTTTGCACTTAAACCAGATGGTTCTACAAAATTACTATCAGATAAACCAAAACTTTTCACTTTTTGATTCATTAGTTCTGAAAAACTTTCTGTTCCACCTGAAATTTCAATAGCAACTTGAACAGCTGCATCATTACTTGAAGAAATTAACATTAAATCAATCAATTCTTTAGCGAAAAATCTTTCTTCAACATTCAATTTTCCTGTTCCACCTTCCGTGTTAATCGCTTGTTGAGAAACCACAATTTCATAATCTGAAGATAAGTTTTCTTCAGCAACTAATGCTGTGATAATTTTAGATATACTTGCAATTGGAAACTGCTCATGACTATTCTTTTCAAAAATCACATAATCTGTTTCCATATCCATTATGATAGCCGAGCCTGCAAGAATTTTTGGTGGATCCTCGTCGGATTTTTTGACTGGAATAGGAGTAAATTTTAATTCCTCTTTGACATCTTCCGGCTGGGATAAAACAATTGGCGATCTAGCCTTCGTAAAACTCTGTAAAAGTTCAGGAGCTCTGTCCTCTATTCTAATCCCTTCGCTAATCATCGCTTCATTTTTAATTTGATCGCCAAAAGAAACCTTTTGCGATGCAATTCCTATCGCTCCACCGAACAACATTAAAGCAATTAAAATTAATTCCATAGTTTATAATCTGGCAAATCTGCCTGCCTTTCTACTCCAAATTTCTTCAATAAATCCGCAGTAATCCTAAATAATTCCAACCCTTCTTTATTATTCCCAGTTTTTTCAATCAGCCCCCTAATCATCAAATTTCTTAATGTAATGATGGAATTCACACCCCTATCTTCTTCTATCTGAGATCTTGATACTGGCCCTTTATATGCTACTACTGCTAAAGTTTCTAGTGATGCCTTGGAAAGTTCTGCTTCCGTCTCTTTCTGAAAAAACTTTCGGACAACATCTTTATTTTCTGGTGCACTGACTAATTCAATTTGTTTTCCAGAACGAACAACACGGAATCCTCTCTTTTCTGTCTTATATGCTTTTTGCAGATCATCAATGATTACATCAACATCTTTTTCTGAAACATCCAAAAATTCCACTATCTTTTTTAACGATATTGGTTTAGCCGCAATAAATAATAAGGTTTCAATTTGAGATTTTATATTCAAAATTTTATTTTATGAACATTTTATTTTACGAACGACGAAATTCTATTTCACCAAACATTTCTCTCTGACATGTACGAATTGAATCTTGCTTTATTAGTTCTAGAAGAGCCAAAAACGATACAATAATTTCTATCGCAGATTTATCTTTTACTATATCACCAAAACTATTTTTTTTCTTTCTTTTTATAAGCGACTGCAACATCTGAACTTTTTCTTCTAACGAAACTATCTCTTGTATGCTTTCTTCTGGTAAAATTTCTATTTCTTGAAATCGTTGTTTCTCTCTCTGCACATCCGCAAACGCCCTGTGCAACATTTCAGATGTCAATTTCGCAGGAGGATAAAATCCTTGCAGTATTTTTTTAGACTCCTCTCTTGAAAACATGCAACCTTGTTTTTTCAAGAAATCTCTTAAAAAAACTGATAATTCCTGAAGTCTTTTACATCTTTCTAACTGTTCCCTAAATAACTCTAAGTCTTCTTCTTCATCTTCTTCAAGTTCTAAAGTTGGCAGAATAGCTTTTGATTTAAGTAGCAATAAATTTGCCGCTACACTCAAAAAATCCGCTAAATTAGCGATATTTAAGGTCTTTTGATTTTCAATAAACTGAATAAACTGATCTGTAATAGCAACAAGAGATACATCTCTGATATCCATTTTTTTCTCGTCTAGCATTGTTAAGAGTACATCGAAGGGACCAGTGAAGTTGTTTAATTTTACATGGTACATATAAATTAAAGTTTGTCTGTATTTATTATTTTTACTAAAGATTTACGGATGCATAACTTGCAACTCATAACCTATAACCCACGCCGTATTCGTCGTTTTTTGTTACAGGTTACAAGTTTTGGGTTATAGGTTATACACTACAAGACGACAACGACTTTTTGCTTTTACTTAACGAAAAACTCCCACTCACAAACTCTCCTGACACTTTTTTAAAAACTGCCATTGTCATCTTTATAGAAAAATTATAGTCTCCACTACTGACATAAACTTTTGTATTTTTCAAAACTAAATTATCTATAATAACAGGGATTTTTAATAGAGCTTCGAACGGTGGAGTAGCACCAATCTTCCCAATTTTGATATTTTCTTTCATCCATTTCTCTTTGGCAAAAGCTATTTTTTTCGCCAATTTTTCATCATTCTTTTTTCTGTATGTATTGATAGTTTTTAACAATTTGTCTTTATCTAAATTTCTATTTGCTGAAAGCAAAGCCAAAACAGGAGTTTTAGAATCTACTTTTATCACTAACGCTTTAATAATTTCCTGTGGTTTTATATGTTGAGTAGCAGCAATGTCTACCGCAGTAAAAGCTGTCCTGTGCTCAACAAGTTCATGTTTTATTTTATTGTCTTCTAAAAATTTTGTTAGTTTTTTGGGAATCATACTAAAAAGTTAAAAAGTATAAAGTTTGTAAAGTAAAAAGTACAACGAACACGTGACTTTATGAACTTTCGACTTTATAAACTTTAGACTAATGCGCTATTTTAACACCCAACTCTTTCAACTGCCCATTTTCTACCTCACTCGGAGCTTCCATCGCAAGATCTCTACCATCTCCAGTTTTGGGAAATGCCATCACATCTCTAATACTATTTCTATTCATTAACACCATGAGCAACCTATCCAATCCAGGAGCTATTCCTCCATGAGGAGGAACCCCAAACTTGAATGCTCTCAAAAAATGACTGAATAATTTTTTTCTTGCATCATCAAAACCAATCAAATCAAATATCTTTTCTTGAACTTTTGCATTGTGTATTCTAATACTTCCTCCACCTAACTCATAACCATTTCCTATCATGTCATACTGATAAGACTTAGCTTTCGCAGGATCCGTTTCCAATAATTTAAGATCTTCGTCTCTCGGAGAAGTAAACATATGATGACTTGGAGCATAATGTCCATCTTGCAAACCATCTTCAAACAATGGAAAGTTAATCACGAAAGCCATGGCAATCAAATCTGGATCAATTTCAACAAGTCTTTTGCCTAATTCATTTCTCAAACTTGATAAACTTTCACATACAACTTTTTTAGTATCTGCTCCAAAGAAAATTATATCTCCTGATTTTGCTTCAACATGTTTAACTATTTTCTGTGCAAGTTCTTCTCCTAAAAACTTAACAATCGGGGACTGCAAAGTTCCATCCTCTTTCAATATTATATACGCCAAACCTTTGGCTCCAGATTTTTTAACCAACTCAGTCAGCTCATCTATTTGGGCTCGACTAAATTTAGCAGCACCTGTTGCGCAAATTGCCCTCACCACTCCATTATTATTTGCAACATCTGCAAAAACTTTGAATCCACAATCGCTAACCAAATCTGTAACATCTTTAATTTCCATTCCGAACCGTAAGTCTGGTTTATCTGTCCCATATTTTAACATCACATCATCATAGTCAAGTCGTGCCCATGGAGATGATAAAAACTTTTTCTCTGGAAATATTTTTTTGACAGCCTGAGACATCATATCTTCAGTTAAGTTTAAGACATCCTCATAGTCAACAAAAGACATTTCCATATCTAACTGAGTAAATTCTGCTTGTCGATCTCCACGCGTATCTTCATCTCTAAAGCATCGAGCAATTTGAAAATACTTATCCATTCCACCGATCATTAAAAATTGTTTGTATTGTTGTGGAGATTGAGGTAGAGCGTAAAACTGTCCTTCGTGCAGACGAGATGGCACCAAAAAATCTCGCGCTCCTTCAGGAGTACTCTTCCCTAGAATAGGGGTTTCAATTTCTAAAAATTCTTTGTCTGATAGATAATCTCTAATAAATTTTATGAACTGATGACGTTTGATTATTGCTTCTTTTGTATTCTGTTTTCTCAAATCAATATAGCGATATCTCATTCTTAACTCTTCCCGCACTTCATTTCCTTTTTCTTCATGAACCTCAAAAGGAGGAGTTTCTGCTTTACTCAAAACCTCTATCTCTCCTGCCTCAATTTCTATTTCACCTGTAGAAAGCTTTTTATTAACCATAGAATCAGGTCTTTCAACAACTTTCCCAGTAATTTTAATCACAAATTCATTTCTAACGCTATCAGCTATGTTCCACGCTTCTTCTGATGTTTTTGGATCAAAAGTAATTTGTGTAATTCCATAACGATCTCGCAAGTCAATAAAAATAAGCCCACCGTGATCACGTCGGCTACTTGCCCATCCTGATAATATAACTTTTTCGTCTTTATTCTTTTTTCCCAGTTCCCCACACGTGTGAGTCCTGTATTTTGCTACTTTTTCCATACATACATGATACCAAAAATATAGATTTTTTACAAATACAACGCATAACCTCTCCCTCAATCCCTCTCCCTAGACCCGACGACGATAACCTCTCTCCCAACCTCTCCCCCCGCCTTGGCTTGGCGAGACAGGCTAGACATGGGAAAGGAGCTATTCTGCTAAAGTTAAGAGAAAATATTGAAGGATAGCTCCCCTCTCCTGAATAGGAGTAGGGGTCGGGGGGAGAGGTCATCATCATTCGTGGTTAGTGTTGATTCGTTCTACTTAGTGCCAATTCGTCTATAAATTTACTTCCGCGATCAAACTCATTTTTGAAAATACCGAAACTTGCAGCTCCGGGCGATAACAAAACAACATCATTTTTTTCAGCAACACTTTTTGCCTCATGCACAGCGTATTTCATGTTATCAACTAGTTTATAATTCACCTGACAATTCTGCTTCTTAAATTCTGCAATAATTTTCTCTGTCGCAGTTCCTTGAAACAGGATTAGATATTTTACAGATTTAGAACGTCTTCTCAACTCTTTTACAAGGTCTTTATAATCCAAATTTTTATCTGTCCCTCCAGCGATTAGAATAATATCACTATCAAAACTTTTGAGCGCAGCAATTGTAGAATCCGGCATCGTTGAAGTTGTATCGTTATAATATTTTACACCATCAATCTCTTTGATAAATTCCAATCTCCCAGAAACTCCTCTAAAATTTTCTACTGTTTGCTTAATAACATTTTCTTTAATCCCCAGAATTTTCGCCACCTGTATTGCCAAAGAGATATTCTGTAAATTATGTTCTCCTCTAATTTTTATATCCCACTTCGCCACGCCGTAGTTTTTAGATAAAATGACGGGCCTGCCCGCCGTAGCTCCCGCAGGTTTATCCGCCGTAGCCTTAGCGAAGGCGGGAGCGAAGACGGGCATCCTGCATATTCGGATTTGCCCAAATATTTTTTTATCATAATATTTTGCAATAATATTTTTTGTTTTCATGGGCATGATTAAGAAATCATTTTTCTTTTGATATTTGAAGATATTTGATTTATCTTTGAAATACAGTTTTCTGTCACCATTATAATAATTCAGATGATCATCAAAAAATGTGATAAATATCGCAATATTTGGACTAATTTTGTCATATCCAAACCCCTGCAAATTCCATGATGCCAATTCCATCACGATAATGGATCCATCTTTAATTTTATTTAACAGTGGAAGAGTAGCTAACCCTCGAACATTCCCTCCTAAAAAAACATCTTTCCCTGCCGATTTAATAATTTCAAATAACAGATGTGTCGTTGTAGATTTCCCACGCGTCCCCGTCACACCGATAACCGTAATATCCTTAAAAAATTTTCTTGCTAATTTCACAAAAAGCGCTTCATCCATCTCAATCGGAATTTTATTCTTCTTGGCTTCTTTGATGTATATAGAATCCAACGGAACCCCGCTTGCCTTGATAATAAGATCTCTATTTTTGAAATCTTGCAATCTATGTTTCCCTAAAACGAATTTTATATTTTTAAATTTCTGCAATTTTTTAATGACAGTTTTTAATTGCTTTTCCGTTTTCAGATCAGTGACAGTTATATCAGTGCCTTGTTCCGCCAAAAATTTGACAACATTAAAACCACCCCCTAAAAGGCCGAGTCCTAAAACTGTAATCTTTTTGTTATTGAAGTGTTTTTTTATTGACGGTTTTACATCCATAGGTTTTTAATAATCAGATTCGTTCCAATCCCTTCTTTTATCTTTTTTTGCTGTTTTATGAGAAAATCCTTTGGGATGTCTTTTTTGAAGTTTGGCTATGTTCTCTTCTAATATCTTATTTAAATCCCAATGGTAGAAATCTCGGCTATTGTAGCAATATACCACATTGTATCGCCCAAATTTTCTCTAATCCCCTCCTTCTGATTATCTTTGTGTCCAACTGTTTTTTTAATACAGCCTGCAACATCACCTGCTTCACCAGAAATTCCCAATCCCAAGATTAAAATTTCTTTTTCTTTGTCACGAAACTTTTTAGCAGTTTTTTTACACAACTTTTGATATTCTTTTAGATCTATGTTTTTAAACCTTAAAAATTAATTACATCTACAGAGTTAACTCTGTAGATTACGGTAAACTTTCACAAACCATCCCATCTTTATCACGATCTAATCTATGAATATCATTATTTATTCCCCCGCAACATTCAAAAAGTAATTGTGCTTCATCATGAGTAGTAAAATCTGAACAATTATATAAATTGCTTGAACATTCGCATTCTGTTTGTTGCAATTCCAGTTGTGCTTCTGGCTCTTGTTCAACTACCACATCTGGGATTGATTCATCGCATATACCATCTGCCCATAATCCTATCTTATTATTCCTCGCATAATCTTCAGCTTGTTTGAATTCTGTTTGATATTTATATGGGACATTATAAGTATATTCGTAGGCATATCCTTGTTTTATAATTTCCAGATTGTAAAACATTCCATCTTTAGTTTTTACATATCTTAAAAGGCGATCATATTTACCCCTATCATCTTGAGTTGGATCACTTTCTAATTCAACCCATTGCCCAGACAATAATTCCTTCGCTTTATTACTAGCTTCTTTTCCAAAACATTCTACTGGTTTACGTGGGTCAACAGTTTCAGGAGTGTTAATTCCAATCAATCTAATTGTCTCTTTAACTCCGTTTATATCAACAGCAATAGTATCGCCATCAACTACTTTAACAACTTTGTAATATTGTGTCTGATTTTGAATATTCCCAGTTTCCTCTTGGACATTATTAACGGCTTTTTCTTCTTGATATTGTGATTCTTCTACAATATCCTCTATTTCTTCTGCGACAACTGGAACGACCAATGATTCCTCTGACGGTTCTTCTTCCACTTCTACTGTTTGTTTCTCATTATTTTCTTCTGTTTCTATATTAACAGCGTCTATAATACCAGCAATTTCTTTTGGTTTAATTGTTTCTTCAGATTTGTTTGTTCTAGATATGCTGATAATTGCAATAATAATAAAAACGGCAACAATAATTGACGTTTTGGTAAACGCTTTTTGGAATTTATTTTTCATGTAATTTTATGTACTTATTTTTTATCAATACTTTCTACTTTTTATATTCTTCATCCTATCTTCTAAAGATTTTTTGATATCAATATCTAATGTGTCTCCAACAAGTAAGATTGTAAAGATCACATCAGCAAATTCTTTTGATAAATCTACCTTATTGTCTTTTTTGAATTTCTTCTGCTTACCTTTTCTATGCGCCCCATTTAACGCTATAACCTCATTGCAAAATTCACCAAGTTCTTCCATTACTTTGACTACTCTAAGATAGATCTCTTCTTTTTTAGAATAACCTTTAATAATTATTTTACGAATTCTATTGTTTTCCCAAGCAATAAAATCCAATAATTCTTTTAGATCCATATGCATATATTTAACAAATTAATTCTATCTACAGAGTTAACTCTGTAGATTAAGATTTATAGTCCCTTCATTATTTTCAACTGATCAATAACACCTACTTTATTTCCAACAAAAATTTTCTTAATTTTAACGTATTCTTGATAAAAAATTTCTACAGAAATCTTTTGAACATCATAATCAAACTGCACTTGTAAATATTTATCCTGCTTAACTTTTTCTACAAATTTATCATATTGAAAATCTAACTTTGGATATAAAGTATCGTTAAAATTTTTGAATCCATAAAATTTTACATTTGGGAAATTTTTCAGCTCATTAAATAATTTTTCACTATATGTATTTGAATTGATAATAAAAACAAAATAAATTATGTCATCATAAATGCCTATTTCACAAAATTCTGTCGTTATTGTAGGAATTTTTTCTTCTATTCGTTTACCTTCATCGTAATTCCCCGATGTCATTTCAAATTCGCTAACCTTTTCATTCTGCGAAAGAATCTTCCTAAAATCTGATAGATATTTATTCATATAGTTTTCTTCGTTATTTCTTTTGAACTACCGAGGAATCCTCAATAGTTCAATTTTTATTTCATCTACAGAGATGTCTCTGTAGATGAAATTTTGGATTGCCTCTCTTGAACATATAGTATATCATAAAGACATGATAAAAATAATCATTTTCGCATCAGGAATAAAAGAAGGAGGAGGATCGGGGTTTCAAGAATTGGTTGAAAATTCTCGGACGGGCGTTTTAGACGCCCAAATTGTAGCAGTAATATCTAACCACGCAGAAGGTGGCATCCAAAAAAGAGCTCATAAATTAGGAGTTCCGTTTGAATACATGCCAGCTCCATGGAGTGCTAAACAATATCAAGAAATTGTCAAAAAATATCAAGCAGAATGGGTAGCACTATCTGGTTGGTTAAAATTAACAAAAGGGCTTGACCCTCAAAAAACCATCAATATTCATCCCGGTCCATTACCTCAATTCGGTGGAGATGGAATGTATGGTCATCATGTTCATAAAACAGTAATAGAAAGCTATCAAAAAGAAGAGATAAAAAATTCGGCAGTAAGTATGCATTTCGTCACAGAAAAATATGATGAAGGACCAATTTTCTTTCAGTATCCTGTAGCAATTAGAGAAAATGATACTCCTGAAACACTTGCTGAAAGAGTTAATAAAATTGAACACGGTTGGCAATCGTTTATTACCAATTTAGTTGTACATGAAAAAATTAAATGGGATGGGAAAAATCCTGAAAGTTTAGTTGTCCCATCGTGGTATTCATTCATGGAACGCTAATCTCAAAAAATAGAAGAATGGCTATACAAGTGTAAGCCGTTCTTTTTAATTTAATACCCCTTTAATCAATAAACCAACCTGCTCTACAAAATATTTATCAATTGGTTTTTTATTTCTTCCATATTGAATTGCCAAAGGATATAATTGCCAAACTAAATACTTACTAAGTTGCCTGTAACAACGATGATCAATTTGCTTACCTTTCTTGAAATCATTTACAGCTATCTGCCCTTTATCTAAATTATCAAGCAACAATGGAGCTATATTTGTTTTAGAATATTTTTGTCCTAAATAACCAAAAGGCACAAAACTTTCAGTAATAGTTTCATTCATAATTGATACAGTACTTTTCATAGATACATTTTCAATTTCCAAAGGCAATTTTAATTTCTTAATAACATCTAAAATTAAATTCTCTCCTTTGTTTTTTCTAAATAACATATGGGCAATTTCATGAGCCAATACACCTATTGTATAATCCATCTGCCAAGTATCTACTTTTAATTCTGGAACTTTAAAAGTTATGTGTCCACTCCCTATATTAGCACTACCACTACCTGTTTCATCGCAACCTAAAGGAGAAAAAAGAATTATTATATCTACTTTATTGTTTTTGCTATTACCAAATATCTTTTCTGTATCATCTAGTAAAGATTTATAATTTTTATCTTTTAAGGATTGATCTAATGTTTCAATTCTATTGTCTTGATCTTTTAGTTTCCAGATTTTTTCAAAACGAGAATTGAAAATTTCAAAAATTTCTTTTAGATCATTAGATTCATTTTCTGTAACTGCTTTTTTTAATTCCTCCCATGCTTGTTTTTCAGAATGAAGATAAAAGTATTGTCCTATGTATTTACTTTTCCAGTTCTTGTCATGTTGAAATCCATACTTTTGAATAATTTTACAGAAGTTTTTTAAAGCTGTTTCCTCTTGTTTATCCAATAGATCAGTCATTTCAACCCATTTTTCGTTATATTTAACATCACAACTAAAATGCCATTCGCTAAGATTGGATATAAAGAAAAACTGATTCGCTAATTTAGATACTTTAATATTAGTTTTCATGGTTTTATAATATCAAATTTTTGGTGTTTTAGCCACAACTACACACTCAGATTTGTAATAAAAAGCCCGGAAATCTAATTTCCAGGCTAAATATTTTAATTCTTATTTCTGCTATACCCTTCTTAAAAATAACTAAGTAAATGGATGAGGAAAACGATTAAGATTCTCTATAGAAATTGCTTCTTTTAATAAATTACATTTGACTGGCACTGATCTGACTCTATCAAGCCCCAAAGATTCTATTCCATACCCAAAATTTATTGGAACCATCCCTGGAATTATTACTCTTACTACTTTGTAAGGCAGTTTACATAGTTCCTGAACATCGGTAAAATTAGCAATCAAAATTGATAATCCTAATTTTTCTATTGCTTGATATAATTCTTTTGAAGAATGGATATTTGTGTTTTCTTGAATCTCCTTTACGGTGACTCTGTTGGTAATATTACCGCAAAGAAATTCAGCTTTTTTAATACGATCAGAATTTTCGTAAAAAGATCCATGGTCTGCTGTTCTTGCTATTTCACTTGGGGTAAGAATAAAGCGAGAGTTTCCATCTCTTAAATGACAGTAAATACTGGCTTCCGCTTCCATAAGTGCTCTATCAATAATTTGAATTACATTATAACCAGAGGCAGAAGAACAAGATAAAAAAGGCTGACCACTTCTTCTAATAACTACGACCATAATAACAGGGGTTAAATCAAGGGTGATGTCTACCAAGCTAATATTGAATCCAGCACTTTCCAAAACACCAATTCTATTTTGTATATTTTCTGGTAAACTTTGAATTTCAATAGATGATCTCTCAAGGCAATTGAACCAAGTAATAATAAAGGCTTCTCGTTCTATATTTTCTAATACAGCATGTTCAATGGCAGAATCCACGTTAGTATGTGCTGCGACTCCCGAAGAGTTACTAAATGCATAATTTTTTCCAAACTTTCCAAAATATGGGAAAAATATCATGTCCGCAAGAATTAAGACAGTTTTTCCAGAAAACATTTCTGTAGTTTTATACCACTGATACATTCTATCCGGATTAAATGCTTCTATAATTTGCGTTTGATGTGGAAGATATTTAATTATGTCCTCTGGGTTAATTGCATTATCTTTCAAAGTATTGAAAGTTCCGTCAATTAGATATTTGTCATTGATATAACTGCAAACAAACCATTCCACTGCTTCAGCTTTTGCTTTGATCATCGCTTTTTCTTCTTCAGTATCACGACCACAACTCCACCATATTTCTCCAGTAGAAAGTGTAATAGATTCTACAAAAACCATAGAGAAAGGCAATTGATATTCCTTAACACAAGGCACAACTATTTCTATTTTTCGGATAATATCTTGTTCAGAAATTTCTTTGCTGAAATTACTTTCTATTTTGTTATCCTCATGATCAGAATAACTTCCAAAAACTATTATTGTCAAAGGTTGAACATCTTTTGTAAGATCAAGTAACTCAACAATCTTTGGCTCAATAAATCCTCCTAATTCTACAGTAGCTGTTTGTTCTTCTTGAGCACATGTAAGAATATTTTGAGCAACATGTCCTGCTTCTAAAATAGTATAGAGAATTCCCCTATTACCATATTTCAACGCAGAGTGAGAGGGACATCCAACGACAACGATCATACCGACTGCATTTTCAAGAATTGTCGTATCAACAACACATAATTTAGATAAATCTAATTTATTATGCAGGAAATGTAGATCAACTGTATTTGGATAAGCTGAGATAACTTGATAAATTCCTTTATTAATATCGGCAACATCCTGAAATAAACAAAAATATAGAGTAGTTGGAAATAGTGCTCCCGCAGATGGAATCGTTTTTCGATATAACGTATTGTTATTATTAGTTGCCAATACAGAATCTATAGCTCCCTGCCCAGACCATAAAATCCTGATTAAAGATTCTTTGCCAATACTTTGCTGACCAAATTTCCTTGAGGAACAACGATTAGATATTTTATTCGTCCATTCGGTTGATTGAATCTGTTCACTGTAAGTTGGTAAAATATCAATTTTCTGGAATGATTTTCCAATAACTAAATTTTCCACCTCCTGTTTATTAAGTTCTGGCTTCCATGCGGTGGGATTCTTGATAAAATTCCAAATTAAATAACTTAGATCCATTGCGTTAGTTAATATGCTATTATTTTCAAGAACAACAAATAAATCCCGTAAATTCTTTTTCTCCCAATATTGGGAGAAAAATTCTATCAATACTTCAGTACTGTGAGTACCATCACATAATTCAACAAGATGTTCAGATAACTTTTTTGGCATAGTTACTTTAACTTCCTGCTTTACCGTATAGAATATCGTATGATCTTCCTTAATAATAAGGGGACATAACAGAATCGGATACATATTACTTTACCTCCTTTTAAGGACTTCCGAATTATATTGTCAAAAAACACTTAATGAAATACTACCACATTTATATCAATTCGTCAATTTAAGATTCCTGAAATTTTATTAAAATTTGCTTACAACAACCTTGAATGATAGAATAAAACATATGCAAAAAGAATATACACAACCAATTATTATTAAACAAAGCAATCAAATACTCGCTAAAGTATTCTTTTTTGTTGAATATAATATTGGTACCAATCAGAATAACACTATAGATCAATTCATATTAAACCTAACACCTTCAAAATATGGATATGCGGGATTCACTGAAAAAAAATATCTTAAAGAATTTCTCATCAATCAAATATTTGATAAAAAAGATGATTTTAGAATGATCAAAGAAAGAAAAATAGATCAACAACAAGTTTTACAAATCATTGAAAAAACTATTCAAAAATGTAAAAATTCTATTCCTTCTGAAATAATAGAAATTTATGTATTCCCATCCTATAGCTCATTCATAAAAAATAAAATGAATGGATCTGCAGGATATTCTTCGTGGGAAAATTGTATATTAATTTTCATTGATTCAACTTGTGAAAATTGGAAAGAATTTTTACCTTCTACTATTACTCATGAGTATTTACACGCAATCACTCATCATTATCACAAATGGGAAACGTTACTCGATTCATTAATCTTTGAGGGTTTAGCAGAACATTTTGTTGAACATATTGAAAAAAAGATCAGCCCATGGGCAAATTTATTTAATTTTAAACAGAGCCAAAAATATTTTGAAAAACTAAAAGATGACTTAGACTCAAAAGATGAACAGATATATCGTTCTGTATTTTTTGGAAATAAAAAATATCCTCAATGGACAGGATATTCTATAGGGTATAATATTATAAAAAGTTTTTTTAATAACTATAAAAATATTAGATGGGAACAATTAGTAAAATTAAAACCCAATGACATATTATCTAAATCTAATTAAATAAAAGAGCCTGGAGAATCTAATCCCCAGGCTAAATGTTTTTAGTTCTTACAATCTTTACTATTCGCGCACTTACCAGAAGAGTCGCTACTTCTCATGGCAACAACTACGTTATGGCGCTCCTTAATAGAAACATTAATATCAAATTTCTTTTTGACTTTTGTTTCTTTTAAACTCAATTCTCTCACCTCCTTTTTGTCAAAAAACTGTTAAATAAAGTTACTCTTAGTCCATCATACCAGAAAATCGTTCTTTGTCAACCACTCATACCCGATCATCTTACCAAATTCGTGATTTGTGTATATTAGTTCTACATCAGTGCAAACCCACAAAAAAATCCGAGTTAACTCGGATTTTTTAATATCACCCCGCCCGCCTTTTATGTATCGGCAATCTCACAAAGAAAGTAGAACCCATCCCTCGTCCGGGACTTTCTGCCCATACTTGACCATGATGTGCTTCAATATGTTTTCTTGCTACATATAGTCCTAAGCCTGAACCTCCAACATGGATCGCTTTTACTGCTTCGCTTCTTGAGAATTTTTTGAATAATTTAGACATGTCTGCTGTGTTTAGACCGATTCCCCTAACTATTCTCATAATATCAAATTTTTGATATTATGAGAATGGAACATCTCACCACTGTATTCTTGGCTTTATAAAAAGTGCAATTTGAGATAAAATTATTATATTTACCTTTATTGTAGAAAACAATTTATGACGTATACACTATTCATATCTTTTATCGTTATTATATTTATAAGATCTATCATTTCTAACTTTTGGCTATTTTTTGTTTTGAGATGGTTGAGTACAAACTCTCAAAAAGTACGTTTACAAACAAACAAAAATGAATATAATTTTATTTTGCTGATTCCCGTTTTGAGAGAACAAAAAATCATCATCAGAACAATCAAACATTTTTTAAGATTAAATTACAATAAAAAGAATTTGAAAATATTTTTTATATCAACAGAAAAGGAATTTGAAAAATCAGGAAAGAATGAAGAAAACACAATAGATATTATTAAAAAACTTCAGCAAAAAACAAATAATATTCATGGATTAAATCTAATTGAACTTCTACATTATCCTGATCAAAATGGTAAAATGGTTGATCAATTAAACTTTGCTTTTGATCATATTCTAACAAATAATATAAATTTAAATAAAACTTTTGTTGGAATATATAATGCTGATTCTAGACCAAATTTTAATACATTAAATACAATATCCCAGATGGCGAATAAAAGCAATTGTAAAATTTATCAACAATCAGCTGTTTTCTTTGATAACTTTAATGAACTAAAAAATAACAATAACTTTTTAACTGAAAAACTATTAAAAACAAACTCTTTATTACAGACCAGATGGACATTAGTTCATGAAATTCCTCGTTTTATTATGCAATCATATTTCTTAAACAAATTTAATAAAAAGTTGTTTTTATCACATTGTGTTGGGCATGGATTATTTATACAGGGTAATTTTTTACAAGAAATTAGAAAAATGCCCGATAAAACTTTAACTGAAGATTTATTTTTTGGATATATATTATCCTTATTAGGAAAATCAATAAATCCACTACCTATCATGGAAAGTGCTGAAATGCCAAATAAATTTATACTGTCTTTAAAACAAAAATATATTTGGTTTTTTGGACCATTAGAACACTTTGCTTATCAAAAATATTTTAAAGAAAATTTTAGAAATGCTGCGAGTTCTCTTTTATTAAACTGGTTTACATTCCAAGGTATTTTTTCTGCTTTTGCTTGGATTTTATCCGGCTGGATGCTTTTATATATTTTTTTATATCCAATTTTATCTGGCAATTATAATTTGATACCATGGTCTTTAATAGTTTTTATTCTTTACGCTCCTTTTAGCTATTTTGTTATTTTGTCTAAATATAAGTTTCTGAATAACTTATGTTCCAAAAAAAATGAAATTTCTTTAATGGAATATTTTTGGTCTTTTGTATTTTCTTTACCAACAGCTATAATACACAGCATCCCTCCTATTTTTTCTGTATTGGCAAAAATTAAATCAAAAATTACAAATGTACAACCTCAAAAACCTAAAACTGAAAGATGAAAAAAACATTAAAACAATTAATTACGAGTCATGATAATAACTATAATTTTGAAGTGAAGGAAGTTATATCTTTAGACTTTGCCGAATTACCAACATTGTCTGTAGTTATACCTTATTGGGAAAATTTTCTAACAATAAATTTATTATTAGAAAATCTTTACAATGGGTTAACCAAAATAGAAAAATATGATATCAAGTGGGATTTTGAAGTAATAATTGTTGATGATGGTTCTTTGTACAATACGGCATCAAAAATCATTAATAAACAAAATTTTCAAAATTTAAAAATTTTAAAAAACACTCATAACAAAGGACGAACACATACGAGGAATCAGGGACTATGGCATTCAACGAAAGAATTGGTATTATTCATGGATGCAGATATTTTAGTTGATGAACAGTTAATATTAAACAATTTAAAAATTCACTCCTTTATGAAACAACGCAATAAAAAGGGTATTTCTGTTGGTTTCTTTGATTTTCAGAATAATATTGACTTTTGGTTAAAAAAGAGTACTATACATATGGAGGATATTCATTTGAATGATTTTAGAATTGATTGTATTTATCATAAAACATGGGTTGGTTGCAATAGTGATAAACAATTTATCGGTAAGCACTTTAAAATATTAGAGCAAACAGACATGTTTAAAAAATGGCCAAAAGGATTTTTCGGACCATGGCTTTTGCCAAATATGGTTTTGGGTGGTTTTTTTATGGTTGACGCTAAGGCATCAAAAGACGTAAAAGGTTTCGATAAGAACTTTGTTGGTTATGGTTTTACAGAAACGAGTTTACCAACGAAATTAATTGCAAAATATAATTATTTTGTTATTCCCGTTCCCTTTAACGGTTGCGTGCACATTAACGATAATAAAATTTCTCTAGTTAAAGAAGAAAAAGACAAAATTTTTCAAGAAAAACACAAATATTATTTCAATCATTACTTAAATTTAACCTTAAAACAAGTTTTATAGAAAAGCCGAAAAAGGAGAGGTAATAAAATTGAACCAATTGATTGCCATAGAAGGTATTGTTCATGCAGGAAAAACTACTTTGATAAGAAGTTTGGAAGAAATTTGTGACAAACCTAAATTCCAATTTATTCAAGAATACGGATATTTTGTTAATGGCGGTCAAAATTTTCCAGGATTTCCAGATACTCAAGAAAAAGCTTTAATTTCAAACTATTTTTTCAGAAATATAGAAAATGCAAGATTCGAGACAATTATCCCAACAAATCAGATTGTTATTTTGGATAGAAGCTTGATTTCTGTTTTGGCATATCATTATGCTACAGAGAAAATTACTCAAGGAAATATTAAATGCTTTGACACAAGCTTTCATTATTTTATTGATAATTTTCCGGAATGGATACCTCAAGTCTGTTTGTACTTAAAAATATCCACCATTGAACTATTCAGACGTCATGATAACTCTGGTTTTTATGAGAGTACTTTGTTAAACGAAAAATTTAATCAATACATTTTATTTTTCTATAACAAACTGAAATATTTTTTTCCTAACATGAAAATTTACGAGGTTGAAGCACATAAAACAAAACAAGAAGTTTTGAATTGTGTTTTAAATAGAATAAAAAAAATAGGGTTTTCTTAAAAGTTAAGTACCCTATTTTTATTTTACAAATTCAATAAATGGCTCTTCTAATTGTTGTTCAAATCTTTTAAGATTTGTTTTTCTTTCTTCTATTTTTTGATCTTTCTTAACTATTTCATTTATATCATGAAGATGAAGTGCCATTGAATTCAGTAGCGGAATAACTTTGGCTCCCAAAGCAATGAACTTAGTAGTTAACATTATATCATCACTTCCCCATCCTTTAGATGTCTCTCCAGCAGGTCCTGCTTTCAATGCTTCTTCAAGAGGTATACTAAATAGAAAACCGTGTACTTGCTGATACAATTTAAAATCAAAATAGCTTTTATAATTACCAAGATTTTTGTAATAATCTGTATCTTTAGCAATATAAATTGTTTTGCCAAGTAACTTTTTATTATTGATAAACGGTAAATGTCTTTTGCCAAAAGTTATTTTAATTCTATGATCAAAAGTTAAATCAATATCATTTAATCTTAAATTCTTTTTTATAATTCTTTTATCTTCTTTTTTAATCCATTCTCTAAAACCAACCAGTAAAAGGTTGTCTTTACGTAAAACTGAGTGAACCAATAAATGATTGTATAAAACGTTTTCATGCAAAATAATATCTGCGTCCAAAAACATTATCACATCATAATTTGCCAAAAGCAAACCTATATTACGAACTCTTACCCTGCCTTTATTTTCGCACAATCTTAAAATTTTTATTCTAAAAGAGTACTTTTGTTTAATTTTTAGCTCTTTTTCGGATCCATCATCAATGATAATAATCTCTATGTCTTCAAAATCAATATTTTGTTGTTTTTGTATAGAATTTAAAGTGTGAAAAATCGACTGAGATGAGTTAAAATATGGGATAATTATACTTAATGATTTCAGTTTTATTTGAGATTGTTTTGTAAAATTTATTGTATTAACAAGTTTCTCACCAGTAAGATTCAAAAAATCTTTCTCTACTGAGGAATAATCATTACTCTGCTTTTTAAGTTTTTCTTTCAAAGTCTCGAATTTCATATTATTTATTTTAAATTTAAAATTAAATTTAGCGTTTCATCAACATTTTTTATATTGACGATAAGAAAACGTGGTTTCAAAGATTGCCCTTTATCTAAGGATTGATCACAAGTTGAAATAAACTTATATATTTCATTATTTTTATTGATTTTTATAATGTTACTATTATACAACCCGTAGGGCAAAACAAATTCATCTATTGTTTGTTTTGTTGTTTGTTCAAGTGCTTTTTTTGATTCTTTAAGCTGGTATAGAACTTCTTTTTGTTTTAAGATATTTTTTTTGCCCTTAGGAGTGTTTTGATAATTTCCAGCTATTAATACATTTTGTAACTTATTGTTTTTGTATATTGTTAATGCGGAATGAGAAACTCCATGTGAACAAATATTTAATCCGCATCTTTTAAAACTTAGAATGTCTCCTTGGTCTAAAAAGCTGTCTTGATTTATCCAATCCGTAACAATGGCTAAATAATAATTTCGATAATTATCCTTAATTTTAGGAAAAATTATGTCTCTAAAAGAGCTGTATCCATCGTCAAAATAGAAACAAATTTGTTTAAATTTCGTTCTATTTTGTTTAACCAATATTGATAATCTTTGGGTCAACTCAAAATAATAATCCCAAGTTACACAAAATATACTATCAATTTCTTTCTTATCCTTAACAATATTGTGAAAAACCAGATTAAGACGCATATTCTTTTAATATCTCAATCAACTTATTCGAGCTGGTAATTTCAATGATTTGAAATCCTAATTTATTATAGACTCCTGTCGTATCAATACAATCATCCAGCAACACCGCATCTTGATAGCTTAGATTATATTTGTTTAAATAATTATCAAAAAATGGTATTGAATCCTCTTGAATATCTTCTTTTAGCACTTTTAATTTACACGAAATTAAAAAATCATCAAACAAGTTTCCTATCTCCATAGATGGAATAGTAAATCTTTCAAAAGTATCCATATTATCAGTTGCAATCACTACTTTTATCCCCTTGCTTTTTATCTTTTTTATTAATTTTGGAATATCGTTTGAAACATATTTCATTTGATAACAACTTTCCGCTAACTCGTGTAAGATAATTTCTTTTGGCACTCCAGAGTCTTTACTTAATATTTCAACAATATCTTCAGAGGTATACAACCCTCTCATCCATGGATTTATCAAATTCCGATTATTCTGAAACATAGATTTTTCAATTGAATTAAGGTATTTATTATGTCTGTGGTTTACATCTTGAAGATGTTCCCAAAACAAAGAATTTGATAATGTTTTGTTCCAATCAATAAAAATAATCTGTGGTTTTGTTTTCATATTTTTTTAATAATTAATTTTTAAATTTTTATTTTTTACCCAACCGCCCGCCGTTTATGCACTGGCAACCTCACAAAGAAAGTTGAACCTGCTCCTCGTCCGGGACTTTCTGCCCATACTTGACCATGATGTGCTTCAATATGTTTTCTTGCTACATATAGTCCTAAGCCTGATCCACCTACATGGATCGCTTTTACCGCTTCGCTTCTTGAGAATTTTTTGAATAATTTAGAGATGTCGGAAACATTCATTCCGATTCCGTTATCATTAATGGATATTAAGATAAAGTCTCCTTCTAATTGAAGATTGACGTTGATGTCTCCTTTTAATGTATATTTGATTGAGTTATCAATAAGGTTTAGTAGCACCTCTCTTATCTTGTCCCCATCTGCAAAGATAGATGGGATTTTTTCTTTAGGAACATCATAAAGTATTTTGATTTTTTTCTTCTCTGCAGTAGGTATCAATTCGTTTACAACACTTTGGGCTATTTTATCAACAGGCGTTGGAGCAAAATCATATTCAACCGTCCCTCTTTCAATCCTAGAAATATCCAATAGGTTGCTTACCAATCCAACAAGTCGTTTACTGCTTCCGTGTATCATCTGCAAAACTTCTTTCTGCTTTTCTGGTATTTCCCCATAGTCGCCGTTGATCAACATGGCTGAGTATCCTCTGATTGGAGTTAACGGGGTGAGGAGTTGATGGGATGCAATTGAAATAAATTCTGATTTTGTTTTGTCTAATTGTCTTAGTTCTACATTGGCGGATCGCAGTTCTTTAGCGATTTTTTCTAGTTCTTCTTTATGCTTTTCTTCTTTTAAGACACTTTTTATTAACATGATGCTGAAGAATACCATGAGGAGGAATACTGTAATTTTGAGGAAGAATTCTGTTGATGGAATTTTTGGGGATAGTAAGGCGTCGATTAGGAGGACGATGTTTATAAGTCCGACAAAGAGTTCAACAGCAACAATTTTAATGTGGAATAGATGATGTTTGAAGATGGCATAGGCTATAAGAACAGATAAAATCACTGTAAATAATGGTCCTACCCAAATTAATTGGTAGTTCCATAAAGGCACTATTAAATTAAATATGATACCACCTATTATTGCCGTAACATATCCAACTATAGCAAATCTTAATTGAGTTCTGATTGCTAAATCAGATTGTCGATATTTTCTGTATAACTCATAAAGAGCTATAATCATAACTCCCAAAAAATAAATTATATATAAAATATATGTTGGTGGATGTAAAACAACTTCTTTTCCCCAATCATAAACATTGATTCCACGTATCATCATATTTGGCCAAGCACTGGTCAAAACTACTAAACAGGAGAATGCAATGGCAATACTTTTTACTATTTTAGAAAACTTCTCACTTTTATAAGGAAAGTACGTACAGAATAAAAAGAAACTTATGCCTATCATATTAGCTGAAATATAGAACACTTTTGCCCATATCTCTGCCATAAATAAATCAGGTGTTATTCTAAATAGTAATAAACTAAATGACCAACAAGCAGTTGACACTACGACAAGAGCATAGAACTGATTTATTCTCTCTTTACGATTTTTTGCAAAAATTAAGGCACCCAATATAAAATTAAGAGTACCTGCGAGAAATAAAAGTAGATTTTTTATATCGATCATTTTTATTTTTTAGCTATTGCAACACCGTGTATTAATAACGGCTCGTATAATATAACTATATTTTCCGCATTAAAACCAGATTTTAGAAGAATTGATGATAAGTCGTTTGGATTACGATATACCATTTTCCACCTTAGTACTTTCTCAACAAATTTCCTTTCGTTGTTGTCGCGAATATTGGCAGTTATAAATACTCCTCCTATTGTTAAATTATCATAGATTTTATTTAATACTAGTATCCCTTTCTCCTCATCTAAATAATCCAGAAACCCTACCATCTCTATAATATCTACATCAATTCCTTTACAATAATTAGGAAAATTTCTAATTTTGTCGACGATAAATTCAAAAGAAGAATTGGATATATTATTTTTTTGTACAATTTTCTTGCTAATCTCTAATGCCTTAGAGTTTCTATCTAATAGTTTAACATTAAAAGTAACTCCTGTTTTATTATCAAATTTCTTAACTGTTTCTATAATAGCTCTTGCTGATCCGGAAGCAAGACTTACAATGTTTATGATTTTTTTTTCTTCTTTTAATTTCAAATTTATCGATTGTTTTAAAAGTTTTTTAACAAGTTTTAATCTATTCCTAACGGCTCGTGGATTACTTAAGTTAAACCAAATATGTTCTGCTATTTCATCAAAAAAATAAAAATTTTTAAATTTCACTCCCGTTGTATAAAGAACATCTAAGGCAATGTGCGTAGTAACATTTTTCTGTACTATTACTGCCTTCTTACTACTCTTCTTTATTAAAAAATCTCCGACTGAAACTGAAATTAATTGCAAACAATGAGATAAACATACATTAAACAAACTACGAAAAAAGCCATTTTTTTCATATTGTAATACGGCATCATTATCAACGATTATATCAACACCGTCTAAACTCTTTTTTTGTTTAATGGGCTTAGTAATGGAAAAAATCATAACGCCCTCATTTCACTATAAACTTTTGCAATCTTATATTTCCTTGATACATCAGACACATCTCTTGAATGTACTATAAAAGCAAATTGAGGTTGTTTACCCATCTTCTCCTTTCTTTTATAAATAACCTTCCCCTCCATCTACTACAACCCCCCATTTCGTAACTGATAACTGATAACCCCCACTTAAACACTACTAATCTCTATATAATCTTATTCTACTCCCATTATAGCACAAAAACGATAAAAAAAGAAATCCTTATCTCGGTTTTTGAAATAAGGATTTTCTTAATAGAATTTGCTAAACACGTTATTATTTCTCGTTAAATTCTTCTTCGCAATCAACAATTTCATATCCATTTTCTTTTAACGCCAACAAAAATTCATCCCTAACTTCATGAAATTTTTGAATATTTGATTCTTTTTTGTTTAATTCTATAATAATATTTAATTTTTTACAATTCCAATCCGCCTCCATATAGTGAATGCATTCTCTGTATCTATCAATCTTAATGCCTTCTATCTTTTCTTTTTCGCTTTTATCCTTCCAGTTAGATAGTTGGATAGTTAAAGAGTGCATGGTTGTCCTTCCCCCGAAAAGAACTGCTATAATCAAGATTAAAAGTATTATCGGAGATGCTAAGATCAAACCAACCACTATCCAAATTCTTTTTAGCGGTTCTGGTACCATAGATTTCATTTTTGAAAATAATTTTTTATTCATACAATGATTATCTTTTTTAATGGTTTATAAACACAACTCTATTTAGTATATTTTATCAGACATGGATACTAAAAGTCAACTTAATAAATCTAGTAAAATAAAAGTGTCCCTTACTGCTTTGCCATAATAAAATTTCAAAGCAAGTAAGGGACATTTACTAAAGAGCTATTAAGAGAGGATACAACAAACAAGACAAAGTGTACGCTGACACATAAATAACATATGCACTTACATAAATTCCCACTGCCGCAAGAGCTGACTTGATAGAATGTTCTATTAATTTTTGTAAATCATACCTACTGGGTGTACATATTTTTTTACAAAACCCGGAAATATTATCAAAAGCCACCAGACAAAGTCTTCCAGAACTTATCCATGCTCCTAAATGAATATTAGCCCACGCATCACTATCCGAAGCATGCAAATCCTGCTTAATAGTGATATTGAAATGACTAACATTATTGTAAACACATGGTCTCAGTGGATGACTATCAATACCTCGAATACGAACATAAAATTTCCCAAAAACAGAAAACCCTCCTCCCAAATTTCGTATATTCTTCCCTTCTAAATCCGGATCATAGAAATTCGATTGATCAATCTCTTCGCACATGTCATTATCAATAGAGGCGCTGTCATCTAAACTATCGTTCTCTGCATTCTCTGCGAAACTCAATGATTCGCCAAATATTTCTTTTAATTCTTCTATTGAGATCTGATTCATTCCAGAATCTACAATACTGTCTTCGCCATCAACTAAATAATCACTTTCTGCTAATTCGTTTTCAGTAGCAGTTTTCTGTCTAGAATTTCCATGATAATTGGGATCTACAAATAAAATTCCTATTCCAGATTTTTCAATATTATCTGATTGGATACTATCTACCTTATTATCTGTAAGATAATCCGATGACGTTCCTCCACAAGCCAAAAACCCTGTAATCATTACTACTGAAATCAAAACTGCTAACCATACAAATATTCTTTCTCTCATTACTGCTAATTCCTTCCATAAAAACATTCATTAACTTCATTCAAGAATACTCTATAATTAATCCTGCTCACTATATATTTTTCACCTCCCCTACCCTTCTAAAGAACATTAATTTTCAAAGAAACTACTATACAAATTGTTAGTATTATATCACCCAAAAAAAGAATGTCAACCTTGACATCTCATTTGTTTATTATTTCGTTGTCGTTCCGTCATTGATAATTGCTCATTGTTAATTGAAAATTGATTATTTTCTCCTTTCTTTTAATGAATAATCTTTCCCTCCAACCCCCACTTAAACACTACTAATCTCTATATAATCTTATTCTACTCCCATTATAGCACAAAAACGATAAAAAAAGAATGGGGTCAATCTTTTGACCCCATTATAATACTCTTTACAGACCAAACTGAGCTGGTAGTGTATTTAACATAAATTCACTTGGAATTTCTGTAAATATAATTTTCTTTCTCAACGCATGGGCATAACCAATTTCAATCAATGCAGACGCTCCAACATATCCTTTTGGATCCACTACTATTAAAGCATCTATTTGCTCTATCGAACTAATATGATGTCGTTCAGATATTAATGGAGCTTCCCCTTCCTCACCTTCAAAAACTACGAACCTTTCACCAGGATTCTTGGGCTTAATGAAACGAGGACTTAATATCTCAACATTTTTCTTTGTAAGCTCATCTCTAATTTTCGATATTTCATCCAAAAATTTTCTAAAGCTTCCGCTTATTACTACTCGTTTGAACGGTCTTTGTGCAATTCCATCAACCATATTTGAATCAGAAGGTATAATATCCTCAATTAAATACTTCTCACATATAGCCTGTGCTATTGCACTACAACCTCTTGCGCCATGCATCCATTTTGGATTTTCTGGCATTAACTCTTCAAGCTCATTCAATGTTATTCTTTCAAAAATATCATTGTTTCTTCTTGCAAAATCTATAACAGAGATTAACTTTGGGTGAGAATCGTCTTTGAATAGATTATTTTTAGTTAGATGATAACCTGCTAACTTCATATAAGTTAACTCCCCTCCGGAATAAAAGATTGTTTTCAATCTTTTATCAATGTCGGGGAGAATTCTTTTGATATTCTCTACTAAATCAATTAGTTTAATTCCTGACAATGGTTTATTTATTTCAGGATGTTCTGTAATTAAAGTTCCCACTCCTATGTTCTCCAACTCGTGAGTTTCTATTACATTTTTCCCCTTCATCACAATCAATTCCGTTGATCCTCCACCTATATTCATGATAAGAGAAAAATCATCATTGTATTTCCCAACCAAGGCTTGTTGCATATAGAAGCTTTCGATATCATGTGAAATAATGTTGAAATATAGACCAGTAGATTCAAAAATTTCATCGATAAGTTGTTGCTGAACTTGTGCGTCCATCTTTCTGAATATGGACGTAGCATATATTTCAACGAGAAAATTTTGGTTATTTGTTTTCACTTGCTCAATAAAGCTTATCAACAATCTCTTGTTTTTTTTACTTATGCCTAGATCATGAGTAAAATTATCCTTGAAAGATATAGATGCATTTTGCAGATGTATCAATTCATTATTAAAAACTTTATAAACTTTGATCGTAGATGAACCAACATCTAATATTATTTTTTCTTTTGTCATAGTTTTACCAATCAATTAAAAGATTAATAATGATTAATCCTCCATCTGTGTAAAGAACAAGATAAATGAAATGAAAAGAACTCTCTACGAAAACTATATCACCCAAAAAAAGAATGTCAACCTTGACACATTACTTGTTCGTTATTTATTTGTCGTCGTTCCGTAACATCTGTTTCGCCGTTATAGGACACCTGATAATAATTCCTGTTATTTCTTCACCTATTATTTGCGATTTTAATCCTGTAATTTTTGAAAGGATAAGAGGTTTTTTGTATTTACAAAAGAGTTCTAAAAGGAAATTTGGTATTATTTTTGCAATCTTATATTTCCTTGATATATCAGACGCATCTCTTGAATGGACTATAAAAGCAAACTGAGGTTGTTTACCCATCTTCTCCTTTCTTTTATAAATACTCGTTTACTTTCCGTATTACACCGTTAATTAGTGATTAGTGTTGATTCGTTCTACATTAGTGTCTATTAGTATTTTATCACAAAAACGATAAAAAAAGAATAGAAACGTGGGGGTTGGTTCTATTGTAGGCTTGAAAAAATCCTTAATTCTGATATAATCAGAACTAAGGTATAGTAGAAAATACTCTACCAGTACCTTGAAATACTTATAATTCGAACAAAACCAGAGGAAAATTAAGGAGAAAATATGTTTACCGCACAAAATATTCATAAAAATTACGGGAACAAAGAGATATTACGTGATATATCGTTCCAAATTCATCCCAATCAAAAAGTTGCTTTAATTGGTCCAAACGGTGTTGGAAAATCAACCCTTTTGAGAATTATAGCCTGTATTGAACAACCTGATAGTGGCACAGTTTTAATATCCAATGATACGCGAATTGGTTATCTACCGCAAGAAATCAAGATAAGTTCTCAAAAATCGATTAAAGATTATCTAAAAGATGCTATTGGAATAGATGCAATAGAAAGACGAATGGCGGAGTTAGAAAACAATCTTGACAATCAACAAAGATTAACAGAATACGGGGAATTGCAAGAGCGGTATTCATGTTTGGATGGTTATACCTTTGAACATCGTATGAAAATTATACTACAAGGTTTTGGATTTGAATCCATCTCCGCTAATAGATCGCTCAACTCATTAAGTGGTGGGCAAAAAAGTAAAGTTGCTCTTACTGGACTATTACTTCAAAAGCCTAATTTACTATTATTGGATGAGCCAACGAACAATCTTGACCTCCCATCCATCGTTTGGTTAGAGACTTTCATCACAAGAACCGATGCCTCATGCTTGATTATTTCTCATGATCAACAATTCTTAGATAAATTAGTCTCTAAAGTATTTGAGATAGAATGGTTTGATAGAAAAATTAGTGAATATACTGGGTCATATACAGACTACCTTACTTATAAGGCAACGTCTCTACAACATGAGAAAGAAAGATACGATACCCAACAGCAAAAGAAAAAAGAGCTTTTAAAAAGTTCTCGTCAGAAAAAACAATGGGCGCAACAAGGATCAAATCCAAAATCCACAGATAATGATAAATACATTCGAGGTCATAAACGCGATCAATCAGCTAAATTAGCCAGAAACGCCAAATCCATTGAGAAACAAATTGAGCGAATGGATGAAATCAAATTAACAAAACAGAGAAATCCGCTAATAATTCCGCTTGTAGCCCAAGGGAATAAAACTAAACATGCTATTTCCTTAGAGGATGTCTATATGGGATATCCAAATGGTTTTCAAATTGGACCAATCAATTTACAAATAGGTTATGGCACACATGTTGGCATCATCGGCGCAAATGGAAGTGGTAAATCTACGCTCTTAAAATCCATTAGTAAAAAGTTGGTTCTATTCTCTGGACGTATTGATATTGGTTCCTCGTTAAATATTGGTAATTTGATGCAAGCACACGAAGACATGCCTCGTGAAGAATCAATTTTATCTTTCCTACAAATAAATTCAGTTTCAGATAGAGAATACATTTTCCGAACACTAAGCAAATTTCATTTTTCCCCTGATGACACACAAAAGAAAATTGGAAATTTAAGCCCAGGGGAAAGAGTTAGATTATTATTAACACTCTTTTCTATTCTATCTGTAAATGTACTAATTCTTGATGAGCCTACTAATCATTTGGATCTTGAGGCAATGGAAACATTAAAACATGTATTGATTGATTATTCGGGAATAATTATTTTTGTATCTCATGACCGACATTTTCTGGAGAAAATAAAACCGAGCGAATTATTTGTTTTAGATGAAGGAAGTCTCAAGCCGGTTGTTAATTATGATGATTATATTTCATCACTCAATTCGGAAGCACAGAAATTAATTGCTTCTATATTGTAAGCAGAAAGGACTATCTATGCAAGACATAGATAGTCCTTTTTATTTAGATAAATTTTATTTATAATGAAACTCTTCTAATCTCTCTCAAAGTATTTAATAAAATTTCTTGATATGATTTGGATATTTTTTTACAATTTTGATAGATAGAAAAATATTCCTCTACTTTAGGAAATCCCCATTTATTCTCTAAATTGAAATATTTTTCTCTCTTGTTCACAGGCATAATTTGAGCATGAACTATTTTCACCAAGTATTCATACCCAACCCATTCCCACTTAGAATAATATTTTCTGGAATCAGGTGTAGTAATTTTCAAATAAATATCTTTAAAAACTTTAAATTGTTTCTTTAATATTGGATCATTATCAATAATAGGATTTATTATATTATGCAAGAGTTCATGCGCAATCAGATCTGTATCTTTGCTTTCATTATAAGTTGAGCCAAAAACAATATAAGCTGTGGATGAAACTAAAACCCCGCAACCAGCACCCAAAGTTTCTAATAAATTAGGAACTATGCAAACTTCTTGAAAAAATAATTTTTCATTTTTAAAGATATCCATTATTTGCAAAACAGATTTTTGCGTTTTTTCTTTGTACCACTTTATCGCTTGATTATTATTAGCTTGAATGTCGTCCCACAAATTATCTATTTTTGCTTCCAAATAGAATTCTTTAATAATTTTATCAAAACCTGCAAACCAAATGTCGGAATGTTGTATAGAATCTTCATTTTTCGCTTTTAACTCAAAATCTGGAAATTCCGAATGACGAAGTACCCAGATAAGATATTGGATATAGTGATCTTTTTTGAAAAAAGTTGTAAATTTAGAGATAAACTTATTGTGATTCTTTTTTAAGTGTTTTTGAATCTGATGATATTGCGGACTAACTTTTAATATAGATTCTTTTATTTTATTATGTTCCGTTAAATTCAATGCACAAAAAAGAGTAAATACCCTTTGATCTTGTTGACACCTAATTTTTATCTTTTCTTCCATACCTTAATAATAAACTATATTTGCAAAAAAACAAAGCATGTATTATCTTGGAGATAATACATGCTTATAATCAGAAAATTCTTATTTTCCGACTTCACATAAAACAGATTTAGAAACATTGATATCCATCTCAGAAACATCAACATCCATCATTGATTTAAATCCTTGTCTTCTAAGGTGTAGTTCCGTTGAAATCAAACTTGAGCAAGTAAATATTGCTGAAAATTCCAACCACGCAAGATATACTCTTGAAAAATCTTGGCGTAAAGGAATTTTATTTTCCTCAATACTTTTTACTAGATTCCCAAGCCGACCAGATTCAGAACATAAAGAAAATGTCTCTCTAAGTTTAACTATATTATTCTTAATTCCTGCCATTGTTGACTTGAAAATTTGAAACATCCCACGAAACCCCTTTTCCTGAATGGTATTTTGTGCTACTTCCCAAGCTCTTGAATTTGGAAGAATAATTTTCAATTGAATCATTGAGTTTTGAAAACTTTGAAAATCAACTGTATGAAAATAGTCTTCATCCTGGAATGCAAGATAATCCATTTTTATCAATAGATTATCCACACATTTAATAAATTCGGTGATTGTATTTTCGGCTTCCACTAATTTCATTATTGCCTTATCAAGATAATAATTTTGTTCCGTTCCATTACCATTAACCTCAGCAAGTAAGGCATCTTCTAAAAAAGAATTGCCTGTCTCTATCGCAGCTAATCCTTCCGAGGTAATTTTAGACATTAGAATTGATTCTGGTAAATATTGATCACACGGTTGATGATTTTTCCCACCCATAACATTATGCTCCTTTTCGTTTTACTTTTCATTATCTCTAATGAAATATATTTATTGACTTCATTCAAAATACTCTACAATTAACTCTATCACTGTACATCTCTCACCCCCTCCCTTTAAAGAACTACATTAAATTTTCAAAAAACTACTCTATACAAATTGTTAACATTATATCACCCAAAAAAAAAGAATGTCAACCTTGACATATAATTTTTTCGTTATTTATTTGTCGTCATTTCGTAACTGATAACTGATAACTGATAACTGATAACTGATAACTGATAACTGATAACTGATAACTGATAACTGATAACCCCCGCTTAAACGCTACTAATCTCTATATAATCTTATCCTACTCCCATTATAGCACAAAAACGATAAAAAAAGAATAGAAACGTGGGGTTTGGGTCTATTCTGGGGGGGTTGTTACGTAGCATGCTACGTAACAACGATGTTAATAATAAATTAGACTATTCTATAGAATGGTCTAAATTTTATCTCTATGAATTCATCTCTTCAAAATTCTTCCAGATAAACTCCAACAATTCCTCGTCTATCTTTTTGTTATTTTCAAGATATTCCTTTATTTTTGGACCAGCCATTTCCATAGATAAACTCAAAATATTATTTATAGTTTGTGGCTTGGCGGTAGAACGATTCTTTTCAAATTTATTGTTTTTACTATGCTGTAAATGTTTGGTAGTTAACGTTCCTTCCCAATAACCATTGAACAAAAAGCCAACAATTGTTTCTGAGAATAATGAACGAGCGCCAAATCCTTGTTTCGATAAATCTGGTCTAATTTTTTTATATTTTTCTATTAAATTATTTTTTTCTATATACTTCCGTGTTAAGTCATTGGCATAATCTCTCTGATAAACATGTGCCACTTCGTGAAATAAAACCGCTAATATCCTTGATAAATATTTTTCTGATTTATTAGAGACTTGTGTGCTAATCTTATTCTCTCCCTCATTTGCTCCTCCATAGATTTCCCTGTCTGGACAGGGTGTTATTAACAAATATGTTTCAATATCTGGATCAGCTTTTGAATTCAAAAAACTTTTTATATCTTTAATTATCTCTTTTGATTTTATCGCTTCGGAATTTTCTAAAATTTCTTTCCATTTTTTAATCTTCTTTTCTTCTGTCTTCCAGATCTGATCAAATCTTTTCTGAAAAATATTGAAAACATCCTGAAAAATCTTATAATCTTTTTCCGTAACCATTTCAGATAAATGTTCCCACTGCGTATCATCCAAAAAGAAAACTACACCTACATATTTATTTTTAAGTTTTCTATGCACTCCGTATTTTTGTAAGATCGGTTTGATTTTAACTATTGCCTCTTTTTCTTCTTTACTCAATGGATTGTTTTCTAACCAAATATCGTTATAGTGTTTTTTGCAACTAAAATGCCACTCTGCTAAATTGGAAATGAAAAAAAACTGGTTTGATAATTCAGTGTATGTAAAAGTTATCATATAATTATATTACTATTTTATTTCTTATCCCCCATCTTTTCACCTTTCAATTTCTTCTCAATCTTTTGTTGAACACCCT
>Ga0265594_1000315_pt1 | contig 39835 bp, 47 predicted proteins | sample saktaG_11_FD_190147 | JGI IMG/M metagenome (GOLD analysis project Ga0265594, IMG submission 190147) | Saline water microbial communities from Sakinaw Lake, British Columbia, Canada - sak_2011_5_24_80m | ecosystem: Environmental > Aquatic > Non-marine Saline and Alkaline > Saline ... | reverse complement strand
CATAAATACGTGGCTGAATGAAATAATTTCGAACCCTAGTCTGCCTAGATCAGGGAATCTAACCGTTGAAACGAGTTTTTTCGACTCAATTTTCTGCCTAATGGTGTTTATCCTCTGTCTAGTTAGAGATAACTTGTCTGCAATATCCTTATCCTTTATCGACCCATACTTTACCATTGCATACAAGACAAGCTTTTCAGTGTCTGTTAACCCTACAACCTCAGTTTCACGGAATTTAGTGTCTAAACTAAATTTCTCGTTAAACCCGAGGTTAAAGTGTTTGTTGAGAAGAGGGGCGAAATCGAAAAAAAGGAAGAGTTTACTCAATCCTAAGGGAAAATAGATGTGTTTAATACCGTTTGCAGTCAAGAAATTATGGGTAGCGTGCCTGTGCTCCGCCGCATCCAAATACCTTCTAACTTCAGTGAAGTTTTCGGCTGCTGCAAGACTTATGCGGCACGTGTCGGTGGATATCCTGTAGAAAAGCACTGGCTCCTTGCTTGCAAACCGCTCTCTATTACCCCACGGAGTCAAGGGGTTGAAATCACCATATCTTGCAACTAAGAGTTCACAACCAATCTTTCCAAGATTTGGTAGGGTAAGTTCTGTGAAATAGCCTTTCGCAACTAACTTGTTTCTTATGGCAGTTACGGTAGGCCTTTTAACATCGATTTTATCGCTTAGTTCAATATCGTTTAGGTTCGGCCATCTAACGAGGCCGTAGAAGACGATCTTCTCCTTGTCTGTGAGTTTGATCATTTCAGTATTAAAGGGTGGGTATTTTGTGTTTAAATAAAGGGTGTTGGTATAACTAATTCTTTTTGAATACTAAAAGACAAGGGTTTTTTAGATGATTGAAGTTGACGTGAGATGGGGGGATGAGGTAAGTGAAAAACAATTTAAATCCCCGGGAAGGGAATTAGTGGTCATTGTAGACACTCTCAGAGCAACCTCAACCATCCCTGTAGCCTTAAGTTGCGGAGCAAGTAGTGTAACTGTTTTAAGCGATTTAACAAGGTCTTTAAAGCTTAAGGCATCTCATCCTCACGCGATTCTTGCTGGAGAGCGGAGCGGTGTCAAGATTTGCGACTTTGATGTGGGAAACTCACCGTTTAAAATCAAAACGTTATTGACTGGAGGCGGCAAGTCGGTTTCGGAGGTCATATTAAACACCAGTAATTTTTCCAGGGTGCTTGAGGAAGTATCGGGTTTGACTAATCAACCGGTTATTGCTGCAAGCCTTGTGAATTCAACCAGGATTTCCAAGTTTATCTTGGACAATGAGGGTATGCTGGATGGTCTTTTTTTCGTTCCTGTTGGAACGTACTTGATGGGTGGTCGGGAGCTTGAAAGGCCTAAACGGTTTTGTGAGGATTGTCTTGCAGCCTTTCACGTAATTGAAAAACTTACGGATGGTGGTTGTGATCTGGATTTTATAGGTGGTGCAAAAAACTGTATGGCCGAGTCAAAGTATAAGGGGTCTTTAAGTGATGATTTGGCTGTTGTTGACTACCTTTGGGGGACTGAGTATGTGACATATCTTCTTGAATTAGACTCGTCTTCCGGTGTTGATGATAATCGAAGGGATATTGAAGTCTGTTTTAGTGTTGACTCACACCCCACCGTCCCCTTGCTTTTTCGCAATAAAAGTATTCTCTCCTTTAAGGAGTCGCCTGATACGTTGTGATGTATGCCCTCTGATTATTGTATTTATTTCCACCCTTCCAATTTCTTTTTAGACTATGGAATTACATCCTCATGAAGTCAAGGTCTTAAAAGCACTGTCTAACGGCGAGTGGTCTAATCCTGAAAAAACATCTTCAGAGACGGGATTAGACTCTGATGCGGTCTTGCGTGCAGTCTCCTGGCTGAAGACTAAGGAATTTATCGAATCTCCAGAAGAGATTAGGATTGAAGTTTCTTTAGGAGATGAGGGAATAGAGTACGCAAAAAAAGGCCTGCCTGAAAGAAGGCTAATGAACGCGATTGGGAAAGAAATTGGAATTGCCGAGCTGAAAAAAAAGGTCGACTCCGAGACCTTCAAAATCGGTTTTGGCTGGCTCAGGAAAAAAGGAGTAATAACTTTTTCTGAAGGGTTGGTGAAAATCATAGACTCATCCGAAACCGAGGATGAAAAACTCCTAATACTTCTTAAGGAAAAGAGAAAACTTATCGTAAATGATTTATCTAAAAAGGAACAAGAGGCAGTTGAACAGTTAAAGGCTAGGAAGAACGTCATAAAATTGAGCGAGGAGAAGATTATAAAGTTCAAGGTAACAAAAAAAGGAATTTCAGCATCGAAATCATTGAAAATAGGGGATAGCTTGTCCCAACTCACCCCAGAGCTTATAACGTCTTCAGGTTGGAAGAACAAGAAGTTCCGCCCTTATGATGTCTCAGTTTACGTGAAACCCGAGTATCCTGCTAAAAAACACCCGCTTCAAGTTGAATTAGAGCGTATTAGAAGGATTTTCATTTCAATGGGATTCTCTGAGATTTCTGGCAATTTCGTTGAATCGTCTTTCTGGAACTTTGACGCGTTGTTCACCGCCCAGGATCATCCAGTCCGGGACATGCATGATACGTTCTACCTTAAAAAACCTTCTAAAATCGATATCCCCGGATTTGACAGGCTTTGGAAGGATGTCGCCAAAACCCATGAATCGGGAGGTTCTACTGGTTCGGCGGGTTGGCAGTACAAGTGGGATAAGTCCAAGTCTTACCGAACAGTTCTTAGAACTCACACTACGGCCGTGACTGCAAGGTATCTTAGCGGTCTCTCTCCCGAGGATCTTCCCGTCAAGGTTTTTTCTCTGGGTAAAACCTTCCGAAACGAGTCACTGGATTACAAGCACCTTCCAGAGTTTTACCAAGTCGAAGGTATTGTTGTGGACAAGAATGCGACTTTCAGAAACCTTCTTTCAATCCTTAAGGAGTTTTACGACCAGATGGGCTTTAAAGTGCGGTTTAGGCCTGCATACTTCCCGTACACTGAGATGAGTGTTGAACCTGAAGTGTATTTTGAGGAGAAGGGCGAGTGGATCGAGCTTGGGGGTTCGGGGATATTCAGACCCGAAGTTGTAAGGCCGCTTCTTGGATTTGATTGTCCGGTTTTAGCCTGGGGTCTTGGGGTGGATCGTGTGGTGGCTTTAAAGCTTGGTCTGAAAGATATTCGAAATCTTTATGTCAGCGACTTGGACTGGCTTAGAAAGACCAAAACTCAGTTCTGAAAGTCAACTGGTTTAATAAATTAGTATGAAAGACGTGTTTTGCGGGATAGACGAGGCTGGAAGAGGCCCAGTGATTGGATCCCTAGTTATGGCTTGTGTATGTCTCGACGAGAAAAGCATTAGAAAACTTAAGGGTCTTGGAGTCAGGGACTCTAAGAAGATGACTCCTAAAAAACGCGAGGAACTTGAGCCCGTGATAAAGGAATTAGCCCTTGAATGGTCTACAATAAAAATTACCCCCCAAGAGATCGATAAACTTCGGAAAAAAAAGTCTTTAAATGTAATTGAAGCCGACAAGACCGCTGAACTCATCCTGTCTCTTACGGTCAAGCCTTCAAAGATTTTCGTGGACGCGACCGACAGTATTGCGAAAAACTACGAGAAAAAAATAATCGACCAGATAGTAAAGCTCAATCCCGAATACAAGATCCCCAAGATGGTTTGCGAGCACAGGGCGGACGACAAATACATCCCGGCGTCGGCTGCCTCAGTAATAGCCAAAGTTGAACGAGACCGGGAGATTGAAGAGCTTAAGAAAGAATACGGCAACATTGGAAGCGGCTATCCAAGCGACGAGCGCACCCAAAAGTTTGTGAGAAAGCTTGTGAGAGAAGGTAGTCTTCCAAGTTTTGTTCGAAGAAGCTGGGGTACGGTAAACAAGTTAAAGCAGTCGAGTCTAAGCGAGTTTTAAACCCCTTTAAACTCAATAAGATCAGTTACCACTGCATACAAACCGTCTTGCGCGGAGAGTTCGGTCTTCCCAAAGGAGATGACTACGACATCACCTTCGCTCAAATCGAGAGTTGAAACCTTTCTCTTCGTCTCGGATAACTCATCCATGCTCGAATCATGTATCGGGAACTTAAGCTCCCCTCCTTTATAGATCATGACTACTGCCCCGTCGGCGCCAGCCTTTACTGCAGTGTCTCTCTCATCCAAGCCTTTTTTTATATTTGCGGCGGCATCATGCACTGAAGTCACGTATTTGGGGCTTCCACACGCAAGGTCGAAGGACTCTAATCTCACAGGTTCAGTGAATCTTTCAAGAAAATCCTTGATGAATTCCTCTCCAAGAGGGGTTAGGGTGTGGCCCTGCTTTACTGACGCGATGAAACCCTTATTCTTCAGTTTCTTTAGTATAGTCCGCACACTTCCTTCCCCCAAACCCAGTTCCCTCACAAGTTTCTTGCGGCCGCATCTTTTACTCTTAAGTTTCACGAAAGTCTTCAAAACGTGCCGGTCCTCGAAACTCGGGCGTGCTCCAACCATTATAATGTATTGTAGGGGGCATTTTTAAATCCTGATTACATTATTAGTAGTCTGAAATGGCTAAACGTATTCGTCCTGGAAGATGCTACAGGTGGGATACTCCCGCATACTCGCGGGTTTCAAATAATCCTGCAGACTCTTTCATTACTGGAATCCCCGGGTCGAAGATAACCCGGTTTGACATGGGCAACGTCTCAGGGACATTTGACTCCACCCTAGCAATCGCGGTGAAAGACGATATCATCATTAGACACAACTCGATTGAGGCTGCCCGAATCGTAATACAAAAAAAGATCGAGAAGGCTGTTGGCGCTGCAAACTACCATTTCAAAATAAACATTTACCCGCACCACATAATCAGGGAGAATACTATGGCCACTGGTGCTGGGGCGGACCGGGTCCAGGACGGCATGAGAAAGTCCTACGGCAAGCCCATTGGGCGCGCAGCCAGGGTCTACAAGGGTCAGCCAGTGTTCACAGTCTACTTCAACCACACGGACGATCGTTTCAACCGTGTAAAAGGCGCTCTTCGCGCGGCTTCCAAGAAGCTTCCAGGCAATTTTTTCTTTGTTGAAAAAAGGAGTGTTGCAGCTTAAAATGGTTGAACTTAATGTTGTCGCAAAGGTTAAGGTATTGCCTGAGGGTGTTGACGTCGATTTGGAGGTTATACAGAAAAAACTTTCCGAGATCGTCTCCGATTACGGTAAAATCCACTCTCTCGAGGTCAAGCCCGTAGCGTTCGGATTAAATTGTATTGAAGCAAACCTTCTTTTAAGCGACTCGGAAGGCGGGCTCGAAGAAATCGAGCGGAAGGTCGCAGATCTAGCTGGTGTTTCAGACGTAAACGTGTTAGACGTAAACAGGCTCTAAAAAGAATTAGTTTACATGTTTTTATAAAATTTTGTAAACATTAATTCAGATTCCACCCATATACGTCTTTTTTCACGTGTAAACTATTTACACGTTTTAACATGATCTTGGATGTCTTGAGCCTTATACCGCAACACAATCTTCCTGCTCCTGCCCCGCTCTCCCTCAAGATGCACTGTATCAACAAGCTTTAAGTGCTCTAACTTTTTAACCATCTCATTATACTTTTTAATTCCAACACCCGTCTCCTCCTTGAATCTCTCATAGACGACTCCAGAAACCTCCTCGCCCGAAGACGCAAGGTATGAAAGCAGGCTCCTCTCAGTATCATCCAAACCTCTGATAGTATTCTTTAAAGCCAGCATCTGAGATCCCCCCCCAAAAGCCTCGTCAACCTGCTTTACGGTTATCTCGCGCTTGGCATCCCGCTCGGCGACCAACCCGCTCCGCCTTAAAAGATCAATTCCAATACGCAAATCCCCAAGGGAAAAAGTCCTATCAACCATATAATCCAAAACCTTCCTAGACACAACTCCCTGATAATATGCATGTTTCACACGCTCCGACAAAATCTCGAAAAGCTCGTCCCGAGTGTAAGGCTCAAAGAAAACACGTTCTGGGTTGAAAACACTCCTAGTCTTGTCGTCAAGCTTCGCCATAAACCTCTCGTCGATCATGGCACCGAAAACACCTACCCTGTCAAAACCGTAAGTCGTATGTGCTTTTAAAAGATCCACGAGAATCTTGTCGACGTTTTTTTTGATGAACAGTTGATCCAATTCATCCAAGGCAACAATTAAACCCTTATCCTCCTTTAAAAGCTTCGAAAAAATCTTCTCCTTCACCGACTCAATGGGTTTACCAGTGTCCGGGGGACTCGTCCCGAAAAGCATTTCATGAATCCTCGCAAATACTGCGAAACGCGTGTTCGCGTCTTCACAGTTAATGTATACTGTGACAATCTTTCCCGAAGCCTCGTTAGCCTGGTCGAAGAGGTGTTTTATTATGGTGGTCTTTCCGGTCCCTGGAGGGCCGTACACTAGTGTGTTTATGGGGTTTAGTCCTCGAAGGCCGGGTTTAAGGGCGTATGACAGTGCCTTGAGTTGTTCGTCACGGTGTTGTATGTTTTCGGGTACGTATCCGGGGGTTAAAACTTTTTCGTTTCTAAAGAGGGTTTCCTCGTCCAATAGTATGTCTTTTGCGTCCACTGTCATATTATATCATTTCTTAAAGAAATAGTGAGGGCGTGAATTTCTGACCCTATTTAATTTCATGGGAAGATGAATTTTAGGGGTTTTGCGGTGCCGATGCAAATGGGTTTTTTAATCATTTTTTTTCACGCCCTCATGATCCAAGTGGATTGTGACCACATCACCCCATTTCAAACTTAGCTTCTCCTTCTATTAAAAAATCATCCAAGAGAGCAAAGGAAAAGTATCCCTACTCATTTTGTGGTAACTAATCATTTTTTTGTATTTTTATACTTGCCTACATATTACCTACAATACCATGGAAAACATAGAAAAATCGCTTAAGGCACTTCAAGACGGCTCTTTCATACTCGTGCACGATTCCTCTGGGAGAGAAGACGAAACCGATCTTATAGTCGCCGCCGAAAAAATCACTCCAGCTCACGTACGCACGATGAGAAACGAGGGGGGAGGATTGATATGCACTGCCCTGGCAAAAGATTTAGCCGAAAAATTAAGTCTAGTCTTCATCCAAGACATATACCAAGCCGCAGCAAAATCCTTTCAAATCCTCCCGGAACTTAAAGCCGACGACATACCCTACGACGAAAAATCATCTTTTTCCATAACCGTAAACCACAGGAAAACATTCACAGGAATAACCGACACAGACAGGGCGCTCACCATACGGGAACTAGCCTACATCGCGAAAGCCGAGCCAAACCCACAGGCGTTTGGCTTGAATTTCCGAACACCCGGGCACATTCCACTTCTTATCTCTTCAGGATTGGGCAAGCGGGAGGGACACACAGAACTTTCAATAGGACTTCTTGAGATGGCGGGGCTCACGCAAGTCTCCGTGGTTTGTGAGATGATGGACGATGAAACCTTCAAAGCCTTGACGGCGGAGAAGGCGAAGGCTTATGCAGAGAAAAACGGTCTAGTATTCCTTGAAGGATCTGAAATTCTAAATGCATATGAGAAATGGCGAAGATAGGAGTCTGCGACACAACGTTCGCGAGCAACCTTTTTAACAAAAAGGTTCCGAGAAAATGCTTCACGTTTTCTGGACACAAAATTGCATCGCAATTTTGCTGTGATCAAAAATGTGTGGGGTCCGCTAACGCTCACCCCACCGTGCATGAGGTGGATGAATGGCGAAAATAGGAGTCTGCGACACAACGTTTGCGAGATACGATATGGCGGCGGACGCGATAGACGAGCTTAAGAAAAAGGCTGGTGGAGTGAAAATAGTCCGCTACACCGTCCCCGGGCTAAAGGATCTGCCGGTCGCTGCGAAAAAACTCATTGAGGAGGAAGAATGTGACCTAGTGATGGCGTTTGGAATGCCAGGCGCAGATGAAAAAGACCAGGTTTGCGCAAACCAAGCGTCCACGGGACTTATAAACGCACAGCTAGCCACAAACACGCACGTAATAGAAGTCTTCGTGCACGAAGACGAGGCAGACTCGGATGCGAAACTCGCCGAACTCATGGAAAAAAGAGCGAGAGAGCACGCACTAAACGTCGTGGACTTGCTCGTGAACCCCCGGAATTTAACACGGCTTGCAGGTTCGGGGCAGAGGCAGGGCGGGCCGGACGCTAAACCTCTTAAGAAATGAAAATTCGAAAGGCAGTACCTGAAGACCTCAAGGTCGTGCACGGATTAATAATGGAATTATTTGGGCAGGAGCGTGAGACGTTGGACTTAGAGCTTAAATCGCCCGGTGAGGTTTCAGACTACTACACTAATCTTTTAGGCGAGAAGCTTTCAGAAGAGTATGCAGCCATTTATCTCGCCGAAGAGAACGACCAAGCCTGTGGGTTCGCGTTAGCTTACATTCTTGAGGATGAATTACACACATACAATGATAAGGCTTACATTCGCACAATCTACGTCAAACCCGGATTTAGGAAAAATGGTGTTGGAACCCTACTCATCGAAAAAATTTTAGGCTGGGCGCGGGACCTGAAAGCGGAGTGCGCGGAAGCCGACGCCTACGCTGAAAACAAGGAAGGCCTAGCATTCTGGGAGCACGCAGGATTCAAGCCGAAATTCACGCTCGTGTCAAGAAAAATTTGAGGTGGAAAAAAATGACTGAGAAAATAAGTTTAGGTATTGTGGCAAGCGAATTCAACTACGACATAACGTACGCCATGGTAGAGCTTGCGAAAGAGCACGCCGACTTTCTGGGGGCCAGCGTCTCCCAGGTCGTTAAGGTTCCGGGAGTCTTCGACATGCCGCTTGCAGTCAAGAAGCTATTGGAGAAGAAGGACGTTGACGCGGTCGTAACACTTGGGTGCGTCATCGAAGGCCAGACAGAACACGACGACGTGGTCATACAGCACGCCAGCCGAAAGATTGCGGACTTGGCCTTGGAATACGACAAGCCCACCGCACTCGGAATCTCAGGCCCCGGCATGAGCAGGCTCGAAGCTCACAAGAGGGTGGAATACGCAAAACGGGCCGTAGAAGCGGCTGTGAAAACAGTCAAAGTATTAAAGGCGATTTAAGGCGGCTAAGCGAGCGGTAGCGAGCGCACACAGTAGACTTTTAGTTTGGTGTGTGTCCTACTTTAGTCGGCCACATGTCGCCTCTTTGCCTCCGGCTAACTCCGACCAGTTTAGGCGGTGAAGGTTGTGCTGGTGTTTTTATCCTGTTATCCGGTGATGACTCCATGAATCCTTTTTTTATTTCTTGCTTTCCCATACTTATTCATGACAGAGCCGTCTTCCGCGCCTGTGCCGGGTGAGTCGGAGCGCGAGTGGACTATCGAGGATGACTTGAGAATCCAGGAGTTGTTGAGGTTGCTTGAGGATTCCTTAAAGAGGCTTAAGGTTTTGAACAAAAAAAATCGGGGTGAATAAAGGAAAATGCATAAAAAAACAGTGCTAACGGAAACAGCCAAATTGTTGCGCAAAGGATTGGATAAAAGAACTGGGGAAGTCGGTGGTACTCTCGAAGAGAGAAGTGAAGCGGAATTCAAGCGGATGCTCGACCCAAACACTGATACGGGTCAGATGGTGGCTGAATTAGTCGAAAAAATAGTAGATGCGGCCTCACACCTAACAAATAGTGACCCCCTCGCCAATATAATTTGTAAGCTGAATGGTGTTCCAGTACAATTGTTTGACCAGATTTACGGGCCACCATTAACTAATCCAGACGGGCAAGGAACCCTTCGAGCCTTAGCTGCCATATCTGACGAAGGTCACCCAACATTCGAAGTAAATCGAGGTGTAGTGTCTGATAAACAAAGCCTGCTGCTTCTCGCAGAAATGGAAAAGGGAGGAATCGCATTTCACTACATGAGGCCTGATCGTGGAGGAGAACGATCAGAAGTAGAGGTGAATCCATATATCACAGACAATAATGTACTCCCCTCAGACCATAGGGTAAGCCCGCAAACCATTTACGAGCATCTATTGAGTGCTGCCGATGCAATGGAAAAAACGCAAAGAAGATTAGCATTCACGTAAAATCTTGAGGTTGCTTGCGGACGCCTTAAAGGAAACTTAAGGCGTCTAAACAAAAAAAAAGATCAGGGTGAACGGAAAAAATGCCAACAGTAATACAGAAAGATTTGGAGCATTTTAAGGGGCTTCGTGATTCCTCGCTTAGGGCTGAGTTGTTGCAGGGCAGGCACGGTGACAGAAACCTAGAGATGAAGGAGTCTGGGACAGGGTTTACCGAACGAAACGGGCAAGAGTTGGATAGAATGCTCGATGCGACAACTGCCACTGGAGCGATGATGACAGCTTTAGTTGACGAGCTTGTCGGAAGCGGCAGGCAAGGGCCTCTCGCCAGCGCAATGCAAGGTTTTAATGGCGTTCCAGTGCAGGTGTTAGAGCACCTTGGTAGTACAGACGAAATCTATCAACGATCACCCGCGGTTGATGATGAAGGCGAGCTCACTTTCATGATGAACTCTGACGGGCGAATAATGAAAAGGACAAGGGGTTTATCAGGATCCAATGTCCAGGATGTGTTGTTTCTAGGCAAAACAAAGGGTGGAGGACTTGGTTTTTTTGTTGAATATAATAGCAAGGAATTTCCTGGAAGGACTAACATAAGGGCTGCAACAGAGGGAGAGAAAACAAATATTAGTGCGACAGACGTATACGGCCAGTTTTTACACGCCGCACACGCAATAGAAAAAGCCCCCACAATCTGACCTAAACATGATGGGTTGGGTTCCGAAAAAAAAGGTTTGATTTAAATACGTGTTCAAAATACTATTCGGTGGTTTTAGGGTGCAACCGCATGTAATACTCAATTCTGCGATGAGCCTGGACGGGCAGATCGGAAAAAAGGGCCAGCAGATAGTATTCTCTAACAGGATCGACAACTACCGGGTGCAGGAGCTTCGCGGAAGCGTTGACGCCGTCATGGTGGACGTCGAGACCATCATAAAAGACAACCCTGACTTGCATGCTCCAAGCGCTGCCGAGAAAGCACCCGTCAAAGTCGTCGTCGACAAAAACTGTGAAATCCCCCTGGACTCGAAAGTACTTGAAGGCGAAGACGAAGTGATAATCGTAGTCGCCGCAACAGCAACAAAAAGCCGCACCGAAAAACTAACCAAGCTTCGCGAACGAATCGAAGTCTTAACTTCAGGGAAAAACGCAGTAAACCTTGAAAACCTGCTTTGGACGCTCTATGAGCGGAGGATCAGGAAAATACTGCTTGAAGGCGGCCGGGCCCTAAACCGCAGGATGCTCGACGAAGGCTTGGTAGACGAAATTTATTTGACTGTCGCGCCCATGCTCATCGGCGAAGGCTTGAACTTTTATGAGAGCAAGGAAAAGCAGAAGATAGAGCTTAATCTCGAGGGGATTTTACAGTACGGCGACCAGGTTGTCTTGCACTATCACGTCAAGAAGTAGCGGTTTTTCATGGAGCGTATTCTAGTCTGCGGTTTGAATTGCCGTCCAGTCGCGCTTTCCGCGAAAGCATTGGGTTTTGAAGTTCACGTTGTCGATTTCTTCGGGGATGTAGACTTAAAGCGTAATGTCGACAAGCTTTATTCCCTTGGAGGGGAATATGACTCGCAAAAGCTTTGTGATCTGGCAGTCTCGGTTACGGAAAAAGGCTCTTTCGACGGTGTTTTTCTGACTTCAGAGCTAGGTTGTAATGCAAGTTATGTTAAAGCATTCGAGCCTTGCGGGTCAATTTTGGGAAATGACTCGAAAACCGTTGCTGCTGTGAGAGACTGGAAGGCTTTTTTCGAAAAGCTTTCGGAGCTTGACATACCCCACCCGAAAACACGGGTAGTGTCGAGTGAGGGCGAGGTTGCTGGGGTGGTGGGTGAGATTGGTTTTCCCCTCGTGGTCAAGCCAACTCACGGTTCGGCAGGTTTTGGGGTGATATTGGCTGAAACTGAAAGTGAAGTCTATGATTCACTAAAACATTATGGAGTGATACTCGTCCAAGAATACATTCAAGGGGTTGATGCGAGCGTTAGCGCGTTGGGATCTGGCGGGGCAGTTAAGTCCTTGTCTTTTAACAGGCAGTTTCTAGGCCTTGAGTTTCTGGGTTGCACTCTTCCCTTCCAATACTGCGGGAACATGGTACCCGTAAAACATGGGCTTGCATCTGAATGCAAGCGAATAACTGAACTGATTGGATCCCAATTCAATCTGAAAGGATCCTTTGGAATAGACTTTGTAATCGCCGACAAACCCTACGTCATCGAAGTAAACCCCCGGTTTCAAGACACATTAGAGTGCGTTGAAAGAGCATATGGGGTAAACCTGGTTGAACAGCACCTTAATTCGCTTGAAGGAAGACTCCCAAACAATATGGAAGCCTCAAAAGTCTGTGCAAAAGGAATCCTCTATGCTGTTTCCGACCTCACGGTTTCAGGGGATCTCACAAAAATTTCCGATGTCGCAGACATCTACAAGCCGGGGACGAAAGTAAGCAACGGCGAGCCGGTCTGCAGCGCCTTCAGCACGGGATCTTGTGAAGACGAAGCGCTTAATAATCTTAAAATCAAAGTAGGAGAAATCCAAAAGAATCTTTTGAAGGTGAATCAATGTTGGCAATCATCGCAGGATACTTCATCCTCCTGCTAGTTATGGGATTTTACACTAGGAAAACCAAGACCCTGAGCGAGTTCATGCTCGCGGGAAAAAATTTATCCTTCTGGGTTCTCGTAGCCTCGATTGCAACCACATTCTACGGTGCGACAGCAATCCTTGGCGGGGCAGAACTCTCATTCTACTTTGGTTTGGGTGCCCTCTGGTTTATGATTCCATTCTACCTTGGAAACATCTTAGTGTTTTATTTCATTGGAAGAATTGAAAAATCCCAAGCTGAGACGCTTCCCGACTTTCTAGGGCAATTCTACGGAAGCAAGACAGTGGTCGCATCCGCACTATTACTCTCGTTTCTATGTCTCGTCCCCGGTTCAATCATCGCTGCCGGAAAAATAATGCACTTCATCCAGCCAGTATCACCGGAATTTTGGATGACTGCAGTCACGGCAGTTATTACAGTCTACACTCTCTTGGGAGGGATGAGGGCTGTATCCTACTCAGACGTACTACAGTTTGTGATAATGATCGCAGGGCTGCTCATACTACTCCCCTTTGCACTGCAATATTCTCCCGACTTCATAAACCAAATTCCTGCTGAGAGTAAAAACCCTTTTTCATATTCTTCAATGTTTCCCCAAAACGCCTTAAGATGGGCGATACTTCTTCTCTTTCTGCCCATAACTTCAGCCCCCCTCTATCAAAGGTTTTTCGCAACGCAGCCGAAAGTAAACCGGAAGAAAGCAATAGTCTACACAATACTCTTCTACATGATAGTTGACGTAATAGTATTGACTTCAGGACTCATCGCCCAAGCGAACGCCGAAACCTTAGGGATTTCCGAAGAAAACGCGGACATAGCCTTCATAATACTCGGGCTTACAATACTACCCGCCCCCATAAAAATATTATTCTCACTGGGGATGCTTGCCGCAATAATGAGCACCGCCGACTCATGGCTTCACGCCGGAGGATCATCGCTCGCCCACGATGTGCTAAGAAAATTAAGCAAGACTTCCGAAGAAAAGCTCGTAGTTGCTTCCAGGATACTCATCCTGGCTCTAGGACTTGTCAGTCTAGCACTCGCCTTATACTTCAACGACTTCTTAACAGCCTTAACCTTCCTTCTCACAGTCTGGATTTCGGGAATACTCGTTCCCACGCTCGCAATACTTTCGAATAAAAAAATAACCGAAAAAAGCGCATTTTACGCAATAATTGCCGGTGGATTATCCTCAATAATCTGGGGGCTTATAAATCCACTTCCAATAGACCCCCTGTTTGTCGGACTAGCATTCTCATTTTCCGCAGCCCTTCTTTTTAACCGGCAACCCTAAAAGAATAACGAAGAAAATGGGCGATAAACTCAAACTTCCCGGCAATCCCAAAGACGTCGTCATGCGGTTCGCACCGAACCCGAACGGCCCCTTAACATTAGGCCACGCGCGAGGAGTAGTCGTAAACAGTGAGATGGTTGCAAAATACGGGGGAAAATTAATCTTGCGCTTTGACGATACTGACCCCCGGATTAAAAAACCGCTTCTTACCGCATACGATTGGATTGAGAAGGATATGGAATGGCTTGGTGCTAAACCAGATGAAATCGTCATCGCCTCCGACCGGATTCCAGTCTACTACGAGCATGCTGAAAAGCTTATCGGATTGGGGAAGGCTTACGTATGTGAGTGTGAGCGGGAGGAATTCAAGAGCCGGAAAGCCCAAGGCCAGGTCTGCGCGTGCAGGGAGTCGGAGGAATCCCTGGATGGCTGGAAGCAGATGATTGAAGGCAAGTTCGAGGAAGGTGAAACAGTTCTTAGGATAAAGACTGACATGCATCATCCAAATCCCGCATTGCGTGACTGGGTCGCATTTCGCATAATAAAGGAGGATCATCCGCGAGTGGGGGGGAAATACGTCGTGTGGCCGATGCTTGATTTCGAGTCCGCGATAGAAGACCACTTGCTCGGAATAACCCACATAATACGCGGCAAGGATCTTTCGGACTCTGAGAAAAAACAGGGGTTTGTATACGGCTACTTAGGCTGGGATTACCCTTCCGTCATCCACTGGGGAAGGCTTGCGATACACGAGTACGGTAAATTCTCCACATCAGAAATGTCAAAGGCAATAGCGGAAGGAAGATACTCCGGTTGGGATGATCCAAGCCTTCCAACCTTAAGGTCCCTCAAGCGCCGGGGAATACAAGCTGCGGCCATCCGGACCCTAATGACGGATCTGGGCTTAAGCCTCTCAGATATTACAGTAAGCCTTGAAAACCTTTACGCTGAAAACAGAAAGCTTATTGACGGAACATCAAACAGGTACTTTTACGTGGAAGACCCGGTGAAAGTCACAGTAAAAAACTCACCGTGCAAGACCTTCAGGATGCCGCTTCACCCCGTACACAGGGGCAGAGGAGTCCGGGAATACGCGTTAAGCAATAAGAATGGGGAGGCGGAAGTATTCATTTCAAATGATGACGCGTGCAAGCTGGAAAAAGGTGACGTACTCCGGCTTATAGGATACTGTGCTGTCGAAGTTGAATCAGTCGAAGGAAATCCAGTATGCAAGACTTCAAACGAAAAAACGAAGGGTAAAATCCAGTGGATACAAGATGGAGTCAACTGTAAAATTGCAAAACCAGAGGGAACCACACATGGATTATGCGAGAAAAAATGCACGGAACTTAAAGTCGGTGACGTAATCCAGTTCGAAAGATACGGATTTGTCAAGCTAGACGAAAAAAAAGAGGGTGAACTAGTCTTCTACTACGCCCACAGATAAAAAAAAATTTTTATTTTTAAAGCACAACTACCATATTCTTGACCTGAATTTTAGATGATCCGATGAATTAAATGAGGTGATAATTATGAATTACGTAAAGTTTGAAGCTCCAAAGGAATTAGTAGATAATTCCTTGGAAGCTCTGGAGATTGCAAGAGACTCCGGGAAAACCAGGAAAGGAACCAATGAAGTTACGAAAGCCTGCGAGAGAGGCACAGCCAAACTCGTATTAATCGGCTCCGACGTAGACCCACCAGAAATAGTCATGCACCTTCCAATGCTGTGCGAGGAAAAAGAGATCCCCTACATCTACGTGGCAAAAGCGGAGATAGGGGAGTCAATCGGAATACACGTTCCCACAGCCTCAGCATGCATTATCGAGGAAGGAAAAGCTAAAGACCTTATCGAAGAAGTTAAGAAAAAACTCTCCGAAATCAAGAAGTAAAGATGGTTAACGCTGAAGTAGTGAAAATTATCGGTCGAACCGGAATATACGGGGAAGTCATACAAGTCATGTGCAAGATAAAAGAAGGCGAAACAGAAGGACGAGTAATCCGCCGAAACGTCCGAACACCCGTAAGACAAGGAGACATACTCGACCTTCGAGAATCTGAGAGAGAGGCAAAACCAATCAACAGGTAAAAAAATGGATTGCACATTCTGCAGTAAAAAAATCGAGAAGGGAACAGGCCTAATACACATAAACCGGGCGGGAAAAGCCCTAAACTTCTGCTCCTCAAAATGCAGGAGAAACCAGCTAGACCTAAAAAGAAAACCCCGGAAAGTCAAGTGGACTAAAACCTACCGGGAAGAAAAAGAAATCAGGGTGCGCGCTCAAACTCCAGTTAAAGAGACTCAAACACCAGTTAAAGAGACTCAGACTACAGTGAAAGAGAAAAAAGAGGAGACTCCAAAACCAATAAAAACCGAGAAAAAGAAGAACAAGCCAACTCCAGTGAAAAAGGCTTCCGAAAAGAAACCGAAACCTAAAAAATGAACACCTTGATAATCATTAAACCCTGGGCAGTTCAAAGAGGATTGGTTGGTGAAATACTCGCAAGATTCGAAAGACACGGGATTAGGATTGCCGCAGTAAAAGCAGTACTCTTGTCAAAAGATAAAGCTGAAAAACTATACGCAGTACACGAAGGCAAACCCTTCTTCAAAGATGTGGTCGGACACATGACATCAACCCCCATCGTGGCCGCCGTCCTTGAAACCGACATGCTTGATGATGAAGCCGCGGTCGCATTAGTCAGGAAAATCGTGGGCGTGACAGACCCCACGAAAGCCGAGATGGGCACCATCCGAGGAGACTTTGGAATGAGAAAAGACCGCAATATAATCCATGCGTCCGACTCGCCCGAATCCGCTGAATACGAAATACCACTATTCTTCACTAAAAATGATATAGTATCCTATGTAAAACAGGTGATTTAACAATATGACAACAGCATTTGAGATAAAACCAGACAAACTGATAAAGGCAGTAGCCATTGATCTGAAAGACAACGTGAAAATTCCAAAACCTGATTGGTCAGACACAGTCAAAACAGGCTCCAACAAGGAAAGAGCTCCAGACGACCCCAACTGGTGGTGGATGCGCACTGCATCAATACTCCGGAAAATATATATTGGAGGGCCAGTGGGTGCAAGCAAACTCCGAGTAGAGTATGGTAGTGCGAAAAATCGAGGTAGAAGACCAGAACAATTCCGCAAGGCAGGAGGCAAAGTCATCCGCACGATACTGCAGCAGCTCGATGAGGCAGGATTCACCGAAAAAGACACAAACAAATTCCGCGGGAGGAAACTCACACCAAAGGGGTGCTCATACCTTGATAAAATAGCCTCGAAGCTCGAAAAAACCGACAATGTCTGAGCTAGACGAACTTAGGGCAAAGCGCATGCAGGAACTTTTACAGTCTCAGGGTGCGCAGGATCCTCAACAGCAGATTCAGCATCAGATGCAGCAGCAGGAGGTTGAACGTCAAATCCACCAGATTATCTCTCAAGTACTTTCTCCAGAGGCTCGTGAGAGGCTGGGAAATATTCGTGCTGCACGGTCGGAGCATGCGCGTCAGATAGAGGTTTTATTGATTCAACTCGCCCAATCCGGAAGGCTTCCCGCGAAAATTTCTGATGATCAGTTCAAAGAGATTTTGGGGAAACTTAAAGGGCAGCAGAGGGATACTAAGATTTCTAGGAGATAATCTTTCAAATGTCTGCCAGTTCCTTGTCTAATTCGTCTGTGTCTATCTCGTCTGAGTCCTCTCCCCCTGGTTTATCCTCTTCTTCGAACTCGTAGCCTAACTCACCTAAAATGTCGTCCTCCCTCTTTTTCTCTGCATGGATTCCCCCACCTCTTCTGGCAACGACTAAGGCTGCGCCTAGTATGAAGAATCCGGCTAAAACAATAGCCCACTGGTTCCTTGTGAAAGGCCCGATTTTCCCGCGTAAAATCTCCGCTAGTTGGCTTGAAACATCGTATAAATTGGAACTCAATACTGTTTTTTCCCTCTCAAGGTTTTCTATTTGCGATTCAAGTCCGCCTCTGTCGTTTTCCATTCGAAGTTTTTCCAGTTTAAGCTGTCCTATCATGACCTGACACTCTTCATAGCTGAAGTTTCCTCTAACATCGGGTACGGTGATGCTAAGCCAGTCTATTATGTTCTGGGCGAATACCATGTTGTCGTGTAGTTTGATGTTGGAGTCGATTAGCATGTCAGAGTCTGAAAGACCGAACACTAGTCCTTTGCTGAACAGGGTGGCTGCCGCAACACAGGGGTAGCTTCCAGTCTGGAATGATTGTGTGTCCGAGTAAGTGTCGCTGTCTCCCGAAACAATGCATTCTGCGTTTCCTGATATGAACATTCCGTGTCCATTGTAGAAACCCAGTTTCGAAATTCCCTTCCTGATAATCCTGGTTGTCTCACTTTCAGTGAACCTGTCTATCACGAAGTTTTTGGAATCCATTTCAGGTATTGTGTCGGTTGCGTCGACGAGTACTCCGTCGTCCATTGTCATTCCGAATGGAATCATAAGTTGGTTCGAATCAGAGGGCTCTCCCCCTAAAATTAAGACGCCGCCGCCCTTAGTAGCAACAAACCATAGTATTGCGGATAATTCCTCAATTTTTAGTTGAGCGCTAGGTCTGATAATTAATAGGTCATATGTTGAAAGGGATTCTCTTGAAAGCCCTCCCTTGCTGATTGAGGCAATCTCGTATCCTTCAGCCCTGATTTTCCTTGCGAACTCGGATAATCCCCCATCCTTTGTATAAGTTCCGGGAGTGTTTATTTCATAGAAAATTATTTTTTTAACAGACTGTACACTAGAGGATAAAAGTACTATAACCAATAAAATCATTAAATTCTTCTTAAAATCCATCTACGTCAACTAAATATTACTTTAATAAATTAAAAAATCCGTCATTTACTCAATAACTCTCTCGCCCTTTGTTTCCAGATTCCAATCCTCTCCTCGGAAATCCCAGTATTTTCGACCATCCAATCAATATCCACCTCAACGAGTTTTTCAAGAGAGTCGACTCCACCGTATCTCAGCCTGTCTTGGGCGACCCTCCCTATACCTTCAATGTCTGTTAACGAGTATTCCATCTTAGATTTTTGAACGGTTTTTGGAGTTAGATCATCCTCGTCTCCTCCACTCCTCCTCAAAACTCTTATGTAGAGGAAAAAGATTGCGAATACAACACCGAAGACTAGTGCGAAAATGATTGCGAAAATTGTTGTTGAGCTAAATTCACCCGAATCTTGAGTTTCTTCTTCTTCCATGCCAACAATTACCTTAAGGCTTGTTGATGTGGATGATGTTGACGTTTTTTCGACCGATGTTGTGGCGGGCTTAAGGCTGCTTGAGCTTGATTCTTCCACATCAATTGTCGTGGATTTGGATTGGGGTGTTGTGGTTGTTGAAGTCGTTTGAACTGAGGTTGTTGAAGTCTCGACAATCTCGGAACCCAAAAGTATCTCACCGTCATAAGCCTTAATCTCATTAGCCTTCTCAATCAAACCGTCTAGAATGCTCGCAATCTTTGTGTCCGTCACTATGAAATCCTGTTTATGGGAAACCTTCTTGCTCTGGCCGGCCCGAGGCTCCCAATACTCGTAAACACACTTGTTTCTGACACTCCAATCACCATTCGTCCAAATCACCTCATCAACCTTCGACTTGAAGTATTCAGCACACTGCTCATTTTCTATTGTTATCTGGTACGGTTGGAAAAATCTTTTTGAATAATAGTCTGCCCCAATGCAAAAGGCGTAAAGTCTAGTACACTCTCCTGCAAGGTTCCTAGATTTCGTAAACCAGTTTTCAGCCTGAACTTTCGCAGGAGCAGCGTCTTTACTCCCACACAAGTATCCTCCTGCAAGCCCCCTCACCGGACATTGGGAATAGTCGTGGTGCTTTGAATCATCCTGAAATACATCGTCTACCACGCTCCAAGGCATGACGGTGAGGTCTTCACACAAATCCTTGTAACCACCGTCTAGGAGTGAGCACATCTCCTCGATTCTAGTGCTTACAAAACACTTGGCGTAGGTATCTTCCCCGAAAGCTTGTGACACGGCTTGCCTGCAAAAGTATTCACGAGTATCCGGCCCCCACGCTGAGGATGTGGTGGTAAAAAGAATAATTACTATCAAACAAAAGGATTTTTTCACGCAACTCATGGTTATCAATTTACTCGGAAGGAAAAATAAACTAATTTAAGTTAATCTCACCCCTTAAACTATGCTTTGCGAAGTTTTCACCGACAACATTCTTGTAGGAGATTTCAACTCCAATCCGACGATAATCCGAATCGACCACAGTCATGGGAGGACAACCCTTAAATTCCACTATAAAAGATTTAGCCCCCTGAGAAATCTCAACTCCCACATCAGTTAAATTCTCACCACTCACCATAACGTCGCCTGAACATTTACGTGAATTCTCAGCATTAAAAGCCTGGGCGGATACTAAAACCATCTTCAAGTTCGGTTTAATAAACTCAATATGAATATCTCCTGAAGGGGAAACAGTAGTTCCGGGCAAAGGCTTGACCGCTCCAAAACCCACAAGTGTCTCCCGTCCACTGAACATCCTTACTGCGAATTTTCTGGCAGAAGAAAGCATATTCTCCTTGTCCGGCTTTTCAAAAGGTTTTTTAACGAAATCCAATACCATCTCCGTAAAATGCAAGTCAACCTCCAACACACAAGTCACGTAAAAAAATATCAAGAAAAAAACAGCTATAACAGACACGACTGCGTGTTTTCTAAGCACCACAACCTTTGGTTTATCAACCACATCCAAACTGTCAATATTGTTTTTACCCGCCTTCAAAGCAGTCAACTCGCGAGTAAACTCGGCTAGAGCCTCCTGAAGTCCAACATGCTCGTCATGGTATGCGGTTTCATCCACATTACCTTCAGAGAATTCTTCTTCAAGATTGTGCAACCTGAAAGTCTCAGACTCCTTCTGTTTTTCAATGTTTTTAATCTTTGAGTCGAGGAGTTTGTTCAATTCGGAAGAGATCTTTTTCTTCCCATCGTAATACTCCTGCTTGCTGATTACTTTCGCGCTCCCCCCTCTTTTCAATGACTCATATTCAGCGAGCTTCTTCTTAATCTTTTCATCCAGAAAATCCATTGTCTTAAAGTATTGAAAGGGTGAAACCTGCGATACTCATCAAGATTATTAGTGGTGCAAGCATTATATAGACTCTTCTAACGTCTGCCTTAAAGTATTCCCGAGTCAAGACCAGGCACAGGTGTACTGGCGATAGAAAAAGTCCCATAAGGCCTCCGCAGTAGGCAAGAAGGGCGGCGTCAAGACTTGATAGAAATGGAAGGATTATGGGGAAGCTTATCCCCACCATCGCCCAACTGTATCCCGTCAATAATCCGACAATAAATGGGATGGAAAAAATTATGACTGGAATCGGGATGGAAAGTTCGGTGAATATTTGGGGGAGGTTCACTGCTGCTTGAGACGTCTCAACCATTGACTTGAATATCATGGCGGAAAAGACGAGGATGATAAGTCTGGTAGCATTAACTTGATTGAACATTTTTAATGCATCAACTAATTTAACCTTCCTTGAAGCTGCGAAAAATGTTATCGTAACTATGAGGGAGGCTAAAAGGTTTACCTTAAAGAGGAGGGCTAATATTATTACTAAGGCTACCGGCCACACATCTTTTATCAAAACAACCCCGTTTTCAAAAAAACTTTTTTCTACAACTAGATAGCCCTTACCTCTAATTCTCGTGCAAATTAAAAGAAAACCAACGACTACTGCAATAATCGTCAAAGGAAACTGATTCACGCAAATCTCGGAATACGGGACCTCAAGGATTGCGGCTGCTAAGATAATTGCGGGATACAAAGGAAAGCTAAACTCCCAAATATGCCTAAACCAGTAGTTTACGACAGTCTTCTGTTCAGGTGAAATACCTACTTTGTCTCCCAACTCCCCGACGAAAGGAGCCGAAACCATAGCTCCCGCAGGCATTGGCAAAAGCCCGATAAACGCGGGAATCCCCATTAAAGCAACTCTCGCATCACCAAACAAACCATTTAATGAATCCACAATATTAGATAAACTTTCGACATGCTTCATCAAGACTCCTAAAAAAGTAATCAAAACAACAATTAAAGCAAGCTCGACAGTATCAGCATCCAAGAAAGCACGGAAGGAAACCTGAAGTATCTCAGCCAAACCCAAGCCAAAAATCAACCCCAAAAAAACTGCACTGGAAAAAATCGTGTACTCGACCCTAACATTTTTGTAAATTAAGAAGACCGCGACTGCCAGGACCAAAAAAATCTTTAAAAGCTCAATCATATTCCCTCAGCTACCCCCAACATCCTCGAAAAACTCGGGAGGAAGGCGCCGGACCAATGCGAAAAAACGACACTTGTTCCTAAGCTCCTCTTCCGTTTCAGGCTTAATCCTCCTAGATTGCGCATCCGCCTCCAATATTCCCATCGGGGCTGCTTCAACATAATCCTGCTGGCCCACAACGACCTCACCCTCAATCCGTGAAGCCGCTCGAATCCTCTCTGCTTCCAGCCTGAGGCGGCCTGCCTCTCCCGGCCGGGAACCATACACCTCAACGAGAAAATCACCGCTATTATCGAATTTAACTCGAAGGTCGCTTTCATTCTCCACAAGCAGGTTGAGATCATCCAACACGTCAGTTTGAAGCATCCTCCTCTTGGAAGAGACGAGCAGGTTGAAGGCCTTTCGGAGTTCGGGCATGGTTTTCGGGTCGGGAGCTTGTCCCAGAATTTTCTCAACTTGATGCGCTGGGGGATCTCGTAGATGGCATAAGAAATCGTATGTGTCAGAGAGGGTTACACTTGTATCGTCCGGTTTCTCACCTGCCGCGGTTGAGACGGGACGACCCTCAAGCCAGGCAACAGCCCTCGCATACTGGGCGCACTGCTGAATCTTGTCGGCGTCTCTTCCAAAAACCGTGAGGTGGAATAAATCCCTCGCAGGCCTGCCTGGGATAGTGGGCTCCCCGCTTTTACCTCGATGGCTTTTTGCAAAGTCAAGCTCTTTTTCTACATGCATGTTGCCAAATTTTGTTAGTAAGTAAAGGATGTATGGGTCATCGATTAGAGTGCTTTGAGCTTGGGTAATTTCCCGGACTGCTTTGTGTTCAGGAATGTTTTCTTGTTTTTGCATGTTAATTTATCGCGTAAATGCCTTGAAAAAGTCGTATGTTTTTATATAGTAAACTCTAATAATACATGTTCATAATTGTTTGCCATAAGGTAAACAAAGTACAAGATTATCGATGGGTGGTTGGTAATTGTGGAAAATAAATCATTGAGTGGGGAGCGAATTATTCCGGGTACTACTCCTTCAATTTATGGGGTGGTATCTTTATGAAGTGTATTTTTTGTTGTTCCCTGCTGACACCTGGTGTGCGGCAAATCACGGATGGGGGGAGATTAACTTTGTGTGACGCCTGCTGTGACAAACTCGCTGAAAACGGATTTCTAAATTGTGTTGATGATAAAATCGAATTGCAAAAACCTTTAAAAGATATTCTGGTTGGCTACTCCTCCTTGTAATTCAATCCCAAAAGCCAGATATCAACGTCTTTAACACCATCAACAGACATAATCTTATCGTGTAGTTCTCTAATGTCTTGGTGGTTTCTAAACCTGCATTTAATCAATAAGTCGAATGTTCCGGCACTAATGTCCCATATGCCAAAGACGTTCTTATCTTTTTCGATTTTTCCGGTGAGATTCTTGATGGAATCATTCAGACAGATCACTCCTACGTAACCGTCAAGGTCGTAGCCTAGTTTCTCCCAATCCAGTTCAGGTCGATAACCCTTAATGATCCCGTTTTTCTCTAAATTAGTTACTCTGAGATTTACTGTGCTACGGTGCTCCTTAAGCTCTGTTGCAAGTTCGGTGAGTCTGGGTCTTATACCGACACCTTTCTGCATTGTATCGAGAATTCGGTCATCAAGTTCGTCTGTCATTTTGTCATAATAATATGTCATTAATACTCTAAAAAAATGACACAGCATCTTGAAAAATAACATTGTTCTAAAAATATATTAAAATATCATATTTTGTTCATTACAACCTTCGCAAGGATACTGCGACCTTTAGGTCGCAGAGGAATTGCGTACTATTTTTCCCCACCTTGTGTTTTCCTCCTCTGTTTTTAATGTATTACCAAAGCGGCGCCCCCCCAAAGGGGGGCGCAAAAAAACGCTGTCCAGATACTCTGAACAGCTACCGTGGTTGGGGTGTATCAACCCACTACCCTTAGGTAAATACCCAAAGGTAAAGGAGGAAAAGATAAAAATGAATGCACTAAAAATAGTGATTACCGCAATGACCTTAATGGCATTAATCGGTCTAGTATCAGCAGGAAGCGGAAACAACGTTCCAACAAACGCCGACCTATCAGGCTGCTCAAACCCACCTTGGATCAAGGCTAAGTTCGAGCTAAACGACGACGGTGACGATTGGATTGAGCTATTCAACAATGAGGCAATACAAAACGATATTGGCGACTGGATTCTGGCACATAAAAACGGGGCGTACACAGCCTACAAGATCCCGCAAGGAACGGTTATTAATGCGAAAAGCTTCCTAATCTTCTACAGGAACAAGACTAGCATAAACCTGAATGAATCAGAAGGCGATATAATGCTCTATAACCCCGAGTGTAATACTTATGGGCTCGGTGAAATACAATTCCACACACTTCAACAACACTTGGGCTCAGTTCCCAATAAACACCTCACTGTGGAGGAACGAGTCGGGACTATGGGGTATCCGAGGAAACCCCAACCTTGATCCAACAGGCCCACGGGAAACCTGCAAACTCCTATCCCTAACCAACGGATGGAACCTGGTCTCAATAACCTGTATTTGAACAATAACAAGTCTATTTGAACGGCTACTTATCTTTCTTTGATACCAAAGTACTAGTATGGTTCATAAAGAAATCAATCCACAACCAGGTACAGTCAAGTGGGTTGAAATAGGTTCTGGAGGCGAAGCCTGCTGCCAGAAAGGCAATCCAAACGAGCTTGAAGGAATCGGCGGAACTCTAAAAGTCGAAAAACCACTCGCCGCAGTAAAAAGGGTCAATCACATGAGCACATCCCAGATAGTGGGGGAAGGATTGTTTCTAAAGCACCTTTGCGCTAAAATCCTCGACGACCACTTCGTTGCCGAGGGCGTGTATGATACAAGCCATGTCACGTCACCGCTTGGATCTTTCCCAGGCGGATACTACTATGAGTATGCGGTTGGAAGTGACGGTTTTTATTGGGAAGATACAGAATTAAGCGGATTCATAAAATTCACCAATAATCTGTCAAATGCAGGGATAAGCGTGGGTGATGACACAACCGATGTGGACGATGCGAGATGGTCAAAAAACATAGTCCATGATTCCGGACACCCAGCAAACTGGAAGAGGATAGACTTTGGAGGTTCAAGCTGCCCTACTCGAGCCGAGAAATTCAAAACATTCCTTGAATCCAACCCTCAGTTGGAGCAGAAGATGGGGTGGAAACACGAGCTGCTAACACTTGCAGGTCGAAAAAGCATACTCCAAGAAACCCTTAAACCCCCCGAAGAAGAACGGTTAACCAGTCTTTCGAGAAAATACCGGGAAAGTATTCTTAAGTAAAAAGGGGTTTGTTGGGTCCGTCGAGATTTGAACTCGAGTTCCTAGCTCCCAAAGCTAGAAGGATGGGCCAAGCTACCCCACGGACCCTTCCGTGTCATCGAGCCGTAGCGAAGATGGCACCCGCATGTCAACTGGGCGTGACAGTTGGGGGTCAAGCTACCCCACGGACCCGGTGGAGAGAGAAATTGGTTTATTAATTCAGGGTGTTGGATTTAAAAAATGATTTTTTTAATAACCTTAGATTCGCCGTCCTCTCCTAGTTTCTTCTTGTCCGAATTTTGATGCGGCGATTACTTTGTCGGCGAGCCTTGAAAACGGGAGTGTTTGGAGTATTACTTTTCCGGGTCCTGTGAGGGTTGCGAAAAAGAGGCCTTCCCCCCCGAAGAGGGCGGATTTAACCCCTCCAACAAACTTTATGTCGTAGTGGACTGACTCTGAGAAGGCTACCAAACAACCCGTGTCAACGCGCACTTCCTCACCGGGAGCAAGCTCAAGCTTGATCATAGTCCCCCCAGAGTGGAGGAATACTTTACCTTCCCCATGAATCTTCTGGAGGATGAATCCTTCCCCGCCGAAGAGTCCCGCGCCAAACCGCTTCGTAAACCCTACGGATACTTCGACTCCTTCGGTAGAGCAAAGGTAAGCGTCTTTCTGGCAGAGGAAGCCGCGCTCGGGTGTAACTTTGATCGGAGTGATCTTTCCCGGGTAAGGCCCTGAAAAGCTTACTGTACCAGCCGCCCCCTCGCACGTGAAAGAGGTTATGAAAAAGCTTTCGCCAGTAATTGTTCGCTTCAAACCCTTGATCAACCCCCCTCCAGTGTGAGTGTCCATCTTGATAGTAGAGTCCATGTAAATCATGGCTCCCGCTTCGGCTCGAATATTCTGTCCACTTGCAAGGTTGAACTTCACAGCCTGCATGTCATCCCCTACAATCTCATAATTAAGCTCGTGCATCCTCTTAAACAATTGTTTTCGAGTTTTTTAAATCACAACAGGCAGCCCAAGGATTCGAGTTCACATTCCTCTTAAAAAAGTGAGAAGACACCCTGAAAAAAGGAAAGCTTTTTATAGTAGAGTGAGTAATTAGTTACTAGTTAGTTACTGATTAGTAAATAGTTATTAACTAATTAGTTACTAATATGTAAGCAGGGGTGTTTACGGGGTTAAACATGAAAAGTGTCGTAAACCATGAGCAAGTTGATAGGGATCCGAGTAAGCGCAGGGATAGACGACATCCTGGACGAGATCTCTGGGAAACTAGGAAAGAAGAAATCGGTCTTAGCGCGCGAGCTTATGGAGCAGCGACTCTTCGAGATGAGTTTGGTTTCCACGAAACTTAAGAAAACAATGTAAGGCTCACATCGCTTAGTTGTGTGTGATTCAGCCACATCACCCCAACCACCTGGTGTGCCCGCTCAGTAGGGGGGTGGGCACACCGCATGGGGGGTGGATGAATTTCTAGGATTTCTAATTCAGGATTATCGAGCCGCGAAGCGGTGAAGATAGTCCATTTGATGAACCTTTAGTAAAGGTTCTGCGAAAGAGAGCTGAAACCAACCTTTTTCTTTGTCGGAGTTTCCCGACGAGAAACCGCGAGTTAATTGAGGGGTCTTACCGACCCCCCGGTAACGCACATTATAGAAGTATTTATTCTGTTTTCACTATCCGCCAGAGTTTGGCGGGCGCTCCCGCTCCGCCGACTGCGTGGATGCTGGTTTTTAGTTCATAACCTTCAAATTTTTCCATGTGCTGCTGAACCACTCTGTCGAATTTTTCAGCAAATTCTTTTCCCTCCTGAAATTTCATCCCTATGAGAACGCTCGCGCCATTCGGATTGCATGTGCCGGAGACATTGAGTTTCTGAAGCATGAGCCTGGCTAATTCCTCACCAGAGCCAGCAGATGGGAAACGGCAAGTCATCTGGTCGAAATGAGAGTTAGGGTGCTTAAGTAGTATTTCCCCGAGAGAACCTTGCTTGACTATCAGATTCTGGCCTTCTGAAGGAATCCCCAAACGAGCCCACTCCGCCTTACGATGCTGAAAACGCTCTGTCCAAGCGTGGTATGTATTGGCTGCAATGGCCACGTCTATTGCATCGCTTTGGGCGAGAAGACACGCAAGAGGAGTTAATGGGGCAACCCTTTTACTCGTTGGTTTGAAGTGGCGGGGAATAGGCCCGGTTATGGTTTGGTACCGCCTGCCGCTTGCTTCAATGTCAGGGCCGATACCAGTTCCGAATAACTCATCGACGTAGCCCCCGTAAGCCATCTGTCTCTGGATTCTCTTTTGCGGATCAGTGACACGGATTATTTCTTGTAGAACACGCATTGCTGGATTTACAGGTATGGACCCTACACCGTGTTTTAGAGCCTGAGGTGTTTGATCATGTCTGTAGATTGGCATGGTAGGTGGAAAAAGTTATTCCCAATTATTTAATACACCCTCAGACAAATAAATGCTGTAGTATGAACACCCAAAGTATTTTATCTGTTGATGATGACCTGATTTTTAATCCTTCAAACAGGCGGGATTCCGCATTAAGGCTTTTGGACGGGGAGAAGGTTTTTGAGAAAATCACCCCGCATTTCTTGTCTTTCTACAACCTCTATTTCATATGGGTTTATTTAATGCTTTTAAGCGGGGTGATACTCCTTTACTACGACGTATTAATCGACAACTTAAAGTGGATTTTATCCGGCGCTACAGGAGTCTTCAAACTGCCCTTCGGGGATCTGGGAATGCTTTCAGAAGTCGGTTTTTTCAGTAACATACAATTATTTCTGTATGTTTTAATGGGTCAGGCATCATATATCATAAATAGCAGTGAATTCATTCTAGCAATACTCTGGCTTGTACCAATCGCCTTCTTCTCAACAGTATTTTCCATACTTCGAATAGAGTGGAAATGGATACTAGTGATGATAGGTGTTGGAGCGGCAAGCATATTAATCACTTTTTTACTTGAGCTTCCCGGTGAATCAGTTTACTATATCTCAATAATAATCTCAATTTTAGGTTGTGTTGGAGTTGACTTGTATAGGAGGGCTCACAGATTTTACATCACAAACTATAGGATAATAACCGAGCTGAAGTTTCTGGGTGTGAAGCAAAACACGTTAAGCTATGACAAGATAAACAATCTCATCGTGGAACAATCCTTGATTGCAAGGATTTTTGATTTCGGGACTGTAATCCCGATTACTGCTTCTGGTTTGGGTATGGGCGAGGACTCGGCTTCAGTGAGCATTGGGGCGGCAGGAAGACTTGGAGGTAAAGGATTCATTGGAGGTGCCGTTACAGGAGGTAGAAGCATCGACATTCCAAGGACGAGGAGCCAGTACGCCCTGTTCGGGGTCTCAAATCCCAAGAGGATTTACCACATCCTGTCAAAGTTCATGCAAGAGTATGTGGAAGCACCTTATCTTAAGGACATGAGTGTGAATATTCGAAAGCTTTTAGAGGCGCAGGAAAAAAGAGTGGGTAAAGACGACGAGCTACTTTAAATCTTCGGGTATTCTTTGTTCCGCTATCAAGTCGCTGTAGGATCTTCGGGTTCTAATTAACTCGCCAATTCCACCCCTCACCAAAACTTCGCAGGGTAGGGGTTGGCTGTTGTATTCGCTCGCCATGGCAAACCCGTAGGCCCCGCAATCTTTTATTGAGATTATGTCTCCAACACTTGTTTTTGGAAGACTTCTGTCTCTTCCCAGTATGTCGCCGCTTTCACAAACGTTTCCTGCAACATCAACTAGTTCCTCATTCCCGGATTTTCCTAAAACAGTCATATGATGGTAGGCGTCGTACAATGTAGGTCTTGCAAGAGTGTTGAAACCTGCATCCACGTTAACGAAATTTTTGTAGGGGGTCTTCTTCACAGAATTAACTTTAGTCAAGAGTACTCCAGCAGGGCCCACAATGTATCTTCCCGGCTCAAGGTACAGGTAGGGTTCATTTGAAAGATCTTCGAGTCCATTTAAAAAGTTTGGAAGTATTGCTTCAGCAAACTCTTTTGGAGTTAGAGTTTTCTCGCCTTGATGGGATATTCCAAGACCCCCTCCAAGGTCAATGAAATCCAACTCAACCCCTAATTCCTTTTTAAGCATAACCGCGAAGTCCATAAGCTTTGAAACCGCCTCTTCAAATGCTTGAGACTCGTGAATTTGAGATCCAATATGAGCGTGAACCCCAATGGGTTTCACACCATTTAATTCCAAGGCTTTTTCATAGGCCTTTAACGCAATATCACCTTCAAGGTGCAATCCAAATTTCGAATTCTTAAGACCCGTTGCAATCTTCGGGTGAGTCTTGGAGGAAACATCAGGATTCACCCTGAAACAAATTCTCGCAGTCTTCCCCCTTTCCTCTGCAATCGAAGAAAAAGTCAACAATTCCGAGACATTCCCGTGAGTTACGATAACATCCTCCTCTAAAGCCAATTCAAGCTCTTGCACGGTCTTGCTGCTTGAAGTGAAGATTATGTCTTCAGATTTAATTCCTGCCTTGCGAGCGATAAAAAGCTCCCCCCCTGATACAACGTCTGCCCCACAACCCTGCTTTGCCAGAAGTCGAAGCAGCGCCAGCGATGAATTGGCCTTAACCGCGTACATGACCTTCGTCTTCTTATATCTGCTCTTGAAGGCTTTGAGGAAACTATTATACCTAGCTACAACTTCATCCCCATCGTAGACGTAAAGAGGAGTCCCGTAATCCTTTGCCAGTTGCACGAGCAGGGTGTCTTCAATCATGGTAAGATATAGGTTCTTATCTATTAATCTTTTCGGAAATCTTTCTGAAAACACCTATTAGAGTGAAAGCCTCCCTACCCGACACGAACGCCCTGCCTAAAAGACTTCGAAAAGTTTTTTTCGCAAGCCCCCTCTCATAATCCCCGACGTGAACGGAATCAATTACAGAATCATACTTTTCAATCAACACATCTTTTTCCACCTTGTTGAGTCTCCTAAACTTTTTCCGCTTGTGTAATTTTTTTTCAAACTCGCTTCTCTTAAGCTCATAGAGTATGATGGCTGCCGACTGAGCTATATTGAGTGTGGGATAACTCGGGTTTGCGGGAATGCAAACTAGCACATCACATGACTTGATTTCATAATTGTTTAAACCATGGTCTTCACGTCCAAACACCAGTCCGATTTTACCTGAAGTCTTAAGGGATTCCTGAAGGTGTTCAGGGGTAACTGGGTTTCTCATACTGTTTTTATCAGTGGCTGATATCGCGGAAGTTGCAACTAGAAAATCAAACTCATTTTTCACTTCCTTAAAGTTTTTGAAAACGCGGGCGTTTTCAAGGACGTCAATGGCATGCATGCTCATCTTCCTTGCTTCCCCCCCAAGTTTTGGGGGGTTTACGAGAACCAATTCTTCGAAACCGAAGTTTTTCATGATGCGGGCGATAGAACCTATGTTCCCATCATACAAGGGTTCGACCAAGACTACGGAGTATTCTGCCATTTTATTAGGTATCGTCGAGCAAGCGGGAGCGAGCGAAGACGGCACATTTGTCGTCGGCAAACTCCGACAAACCGAAGTTTTTCATGATTCGTGCGATAGAACCGATGTTTCCCTCATACAAGGGTTCGACCAGGATGATTGAGTAATCCGCCATAGTATTAATTTATTGTGGTTTATTGAAATAACTTAATTGATTTATGAAACAAGTCGGCAAGATTCACGGTCCGGTTAAACCCACGACGTTTCAGATTCTTCTTTCTGATTTGTCGACTGAGAGGGGAAGTTACATCAAGGTCAACCACGACGTATACGGGTGGGTGCTGGCGAAAATCGAGTCTATGAAGCGGTATTTAGACGACTTTGATGATGAGGTGATGCTTGCTGAAGCGCGAACGGTGGGTTATAAACGGGATGATAACGTTCTCATACCGAAAACTCCGTTCAAGCCTGGAGAAAAAGTTTACACTGCGGATAAATCGCTTATCATGAGTATTCTCGGACTTCGCAGGGATAAGAAAGATAGTATGTACATTGGAATGCTTGAAGGCCATGACATTCCAGTATACCTTGACGTGAAAAAGACTATTGGAAAACACACTTCCGTGCTTGCTAAAACCGGGGCTGGAAAGTCTTATACAGTTGCAGTGCTTTTGGAGGAGTTGATAAAAAATGATGTCGCCATCGTAATCATTGACCCTCACGGGGAATACGGGTCCTTAAGGATTGAAAATGACGACTACGACGCAATGTTAAAATACAACATCAAGGCTGCGTCCTATACCGATAAGGTGGTTGAGTACGCCACAAATCGGAGGGTGAATCCGAATGCTGGAAAACTTATACTTCCCTCCGACTTTGATTTAATCGAACTAACCGAGATTATGCCCATGAGTCTGGGTGACCGACAGAAATCGACTTTGTATTCGGCGCTTCGCGATCTTGAAGGTGAAAGATATACTTTGAAAGATCTTATGGTGAGGGTTGAGCAGGAGCCTACCCAGGCGAAGTGGAAGGTGATGTCAGGGCTTGAGGGTTTGGACGAAAGCGGAATATTTGAGGGGGATCCTATCGCACTGGAAGATCTCGTTCAAAAGGGTCAGGCCACGATAATTAATCTTTTGGGGACTGAACACCACATCCAAGAGCTTGTTGTCGCAAAGCTTGCCCGCATGCTCTTTGACGGGATTAGGGTCGGTAAGATTCCGGAATTTTTCTTTCTGGTTGAGGAAGCCCATAATTTTTGTCCGGAGAGGGGTTTCGGGGATTCTATTTCATCTTCGATTTTGCGCGATATTGCGTCGGAGGGTAGGAAGTTTGGTTTTCACTTGTGTGTTGTGAGCCAGAGGCCTGCCAGGGTCGACAAGAATGTTTTGTCTCAGTGTAACACTCAGATTATTCTTAAAGTTACGAACCCGAATGACTTGCGGGCTATAAGCCATTCAATTGAGGGTTTTACTCCGGGGATGGAGAAGGAGATTCGTCAGCTTTCGGTGGGCCATGCTTTGATTGTTGGGGAGTCTGTGGAGCAGCCGATCACTGTTGACATAAGGGTTAGGGAGACTAAGCATCATACGTCTCATGTGAGGGCGATGGTGGCTGAACAATCGTCTGACGAAGATGATGTTGGTGGGACTTTTTCAGGAGAGGATATTGTTGAGGGGTCATCTTCAAGTTTTTTAAGATTACTTAAAAGAATATTTCTGAAATAGTATTATTATTGTATATAAGTTACAATAGTATTTTACTCTGTTTAATAATTTTTTCGATAAAATTGAGAATCAATAAAATTTTAGTTATTATTATTGTATTTTATTTACAATAATGTCTTGAAATTCAACTGAATAATTCCTCTTCAAGACTAAAAACAGGTAAATCTTCTTAAATTGCGGATAAATTAAGTAAAAAAGACGAATCTTCCACTCATCAAACATTGAAATCCTCCCGTAATCCGAAAAGATCAGCTTGTCATCACGCTTCCCATCATCGATTAATTTCACCTTACCCACAATAGGACACTCAACAACTTCACCCTGCTTAAGCCTTCGACCTAAAACTATCGCATCCTCCCCCAAACCATCCTCTGAAACAGTGCCTTCCACAAAACCATAATTGAATGGATTCGGAAACGGGGAAAACAACTCCTTGACAAATTCATTCCCCTCCAACCTATACTTCACAAAACTCCACTTCGGAGTCTCGACGACGACTCGCATGGAAAAGTATTTAGTATTATACCATAAAACCATTATACGTATGCGATGAGATTTAAGGAACTGACTGACGTATTCGAGAAGATTGACGGCACCTCAAAGAGACTAGAGAAAACCGACATCATCGCAGAATTTCTAGGGAAAACCGACGACTACCTCATACCCACGTTATGTAATTTCCTGCAGGGAAGAGTCTTCCCCTTGTGGAGTGAAAGGGAGTTGGGCGTCGCTCAAAAGCTCATGGTGAAGTGCATTTCAACTGTTTCCGGCCGGGCCGAGAAGGAGATTGAAGGTGAGGTTAAGAATTTAGGCGACACGGGGGCTGCGGCGGAAAAAGTGTTATTAACTAAAAAACAGACTACCTTGTATTCAAGAACTCTTAATGTCGAAGACGTTGAAAACAGTTTGAAAAGACTGGCAGACCTTGGAGGGAAGGGAAGCCAAGACAAGAAGATGGCATACATCAAGGAGCTCTTGTCGTCTGCTGAAGGAAATGAGGCGAAGTTTATCGTAAGGATAATTTTAGGGGAGCTTCGACTTGGAGTTGGAGACGGCATAGTCAGGGACTCGATAGTCAAGGCCTTTGAAGCGCCGGTCGAGGAAGTTGAGAGGGCATATTACCTGACATCTGATTTGGGTGAAGTAGCTCGAACAGTGAAGATAAATGGTGTTTCAGGTTTGAAGGAGATTTCAATGGAGCCTGGAAGGCCCATCAAGGTGATGTTGGCGCAGAAAAAACAGGGTGTTAGGGAGGCTGTCGAAGATTTGGGTGAAGCAGCCTACGAAATAAAATATGATGGTGCAAGAGTCCAGATTCACAAGAAGGGGGATGAGGTTGTCCTTTACACTCGAAGACTTGAGAACGTGACCGACCAGTTTCCAGAGATAGTGAATGCCGCGAGAGACCACGTAAAAGTTGCGGCTGCGATAATTGAGGGGGAAATTGTCGCCATCACGATGATGGGGGATAGGACTCCGCGCCCATTCCAAGATTTATCGCGAAGGATAAGGAGAAAATACAATATAGGTGAAGTTCAGAAGAAGATTCCAGTGGAAGTAAACTTATTCGACGTCCTATACATTGATGGAGAGAATACGCTCTCAACCCCTTTTTCCGAGCGTAGAAAGCTGTTGAAAAAGATTATCGATGCAACGGCTATTTTCAGGGTTGCCGAGCAGAAAGTCACCGCGAATCCCGACATAGCTGAAAATTTCTACAATCATGCACTCTCGATGAAACATGAGGGGGTGATGGTGAAGGTCTTAAACGCCCCGTACAAGCCGGGTTCTAGAGTCGGCTACATGTATAAGGTAAAGCCGATTATGGAGACTTTAGACTTGGTTGTTGTGGGAGCGACTTGGGGTGAAGGCCGCCGAGCAAACTGGCTTGGGTCTTACCTCCTAGCAGTTTTTGATGCGAACACCGGGGAGTTTCAGACTATAGGGCGCATGGCAACTGGCTTATCAGACCAGCAACTTGAAGAATACACTGAACTATTCAAACAATACATTACTAAAGAGTCCGGTCAAGACTTATCCATTAAACCTCACATAATATTTGAAGTCGCCTACGAAGAGATTCAGAAAAGCCCGACTTATGATTCAGGGTATGCACTCAGGTTTCCAAGGCTTGTGCGCCTTCGAGACGATAAGGGACCTCAAGACGCAGACTCCCTTGAGAGAGTCGAAGAGATACTTAAAAAATGAGGTTTAAAAGAATTTTCCCGGGAGTATACGAGATAAACGGAAGACTCGCCACAAAAAACAGCACTAAAGGATTTCGAGTATACGATGAAAAGCTCATTAAATTCAGAAAGGATGAATACAGGGAGTGGGAGCCGACTCGAAGCAAGCTTGCTGCCGCTATTTTAAAGGATTTAAGGAAGCTTCCCATAAAAGAGCACTCCCCAATACTGTATCTTGGTGCTTCTTCAGGTACGACTGCAAGCCACATTGCAGACGTCACAGACGGCCTAGTTTTTTGCGTGGAGTATTCGAAGCGAATGATGCGTGAGCTTCTTTTTGTGTGCGAGGTTAAGAAGAATATGATTCCGATACTCGGTGATGCTAATCTCCCGCAATCTTTCGCGCACATGACGTCTAGAGTCGATGTAGTCTACCAGGATGTAGCCCAGAAAAACCAGACCGAGATTTTTATTAAGAACATGGATTACTTCAAGGCGAGAAATGGTTTGCTTGCTATCAAGGCCCGGAGTATTGACTGCGTTGAAAAACCTAAAAACATTTTCAAGCGGGAAGTATCCAAGCTTGAGGGCAAATTTGACGTTTTAGATGTTATTGAACTATCTCCTTTCGAGAAAGACCACGTATTGGTTTCTGTTCAGGTGGCTTAGATGGGCCTTGAAGTCGAGTTGAAAGCTCCCTGCGACGGAAAAATACTTGAGATGCTTAAGGGCGTTGGTGCGAAATTCAATAGAGAAGAAATCCAAGTCGACAGGTATTTCAACCATCCGTCAAGGGACTTTAAGAATACTGATGAGGCATTAAGAATTCGTTGTGTGGGAAACTGCTTTTACTTGACCTACAAGGGGCCTAAGCTTTCTGGGAAGTTGAAGGTTAGAGAGGAGTATGAAATGCCAGTCACAAAAGACTTTAAAATGGTTTTGGAAAAACTCGGTTTCAGTGAAGTAGGCAAGATCGGAAAGACTAGGAGGATTTACGATTTTGAAGGATTGATCATTTGTATTGACCGTGTTGATGGTCTGGGATTATTTATTGAAATTGAATCAGAATCCCTGGAGATGGAGGGAAAAATCATTGAAACACTATCAAAATTGGGAGTGGATGAGAAAACTTGCACTACAAACTCGTATCTAGAACTAATTCTTGAAAAAAAAGGTTAAGTGCACTTTATCACTATTTGTTTCGAAGCCTCAACTTCATAAACAGTCTCATTAAAGGTTACATCAGTAAGATCAGTTATCGTGGGTTCACAATCTGGTTTGCATGCGAGACACCCTAAACCCGGAATTGAAAGCGAATCGGGATCCCCCGCAAACTTGCCATTACAATACAAGTGGGCGTAAGAATCCTGTCTTGAAGTCATATCCAAAAAAGCTTCGTCTTGAGTGTCTCCAACACCGTATACTTGAAATCCCGAGAAATAACAGTCCGTAATATTTAATGACTGGCCTGTGAACTTTCCAATCGGAAAAGCCGCGTCCATGAAAATGAACATGAGATTAATAACCAGTATAATGAATATCAAGCCGATGATGATCCACTGGGTTTTTAACACCCTGTCAACTTCCTCCTTCGACATCATTTTTTTACCTTAATATTATGTCTAGTATGGGGTTTACGACAATCTTGAATAAGAGAGCCGCAACCATTATCATAACCCCCCAACCAATGAACTGTATTCCCTTGTCCATGAAACTTAGGGGAAGCATCACATATAAATATAATTTAGGCCACAACCACATGCAAAAGCCGATAAACACAAAAAGCAGGCCAAACCCCATCGCCTTGCGAGGCAGAACGCCCCTAACCGTATGGACGTGGGAAATGTTTGAAGATTTCTCATCTTTCTCAATCAGCTCTATGTCCCCTATTGTGCCAGAAGCATCCACACCAGAACGATCCCTACCCTTCATCCTAGGTTAATCATTCGCATTAATGTATTTATAGACGGTATCCAAGTCAATCTTTAAAGCGGACTGAAATACTTTCCTTGTGTTTCACAAGGCCTTCCGCTTCAGCGAGTGCTTCAATTATCTCCTTAAGGTTTTCCAATCCTTCCTTTTCAATGCGTGTTATCTGTGTTGTTTTCAAAAAATCTCTGACTGAAAGCGGAGACGCATAACGTGCGGAGCCAGCCGTAGGCAGCACGTGGTTTCCGCCAGAAGCATAGTCACCAGCCGCAACCGGGGAATAATGGCCGACAAAGATTGCTCCGGCATTTTTGATTTTTTTTGCCACATCCTTGGCATTCCTAGTCATTATCTCAAGGTGTTCGGGGGCGAGTCCGTCCACGACTTCAATTGCACGGTCAATAGAGTCGACGGTTATGGCAGTAAACTGTTTGCCATCTGCGTCCACCTTTCTGGGGAGGTTTTTTTCAGTAGTTACGAGAATGCATCTTGCGTCGGGGTCGTGTTCAGCTTGCGCGAGTAAATCAGCGGTAATAAACTCTGGATTTGCCGTCTCATCCGCTATTATCGCAATCTCGCTTGGACCTGCGGACATGTCAATGTCGACTTTCCCGTATACTAGCGTTTTAGCTGCCATGACGTATTTGTTGCCGGGACCCACGATCTTTGACACTGACTGGATTGATTCCGTACCCCACGCGAGCGCGCCAATTGCCTGGGCGCCTCCGACACAGTAGAGCTCATCCACTCCGACTAGAGAACATGCCGCACGGACTTCAGGACTGATGGGAGGTGGCGACACTACGACGATTCGCTCAACACCCGCGACTTTAGCCGGGATGCAGTTCATAAGAACGGTCGAAGGATAAGAAGCTCTTCCCCCGGGCACATAGCAACCCACAGAGTCTATTGGATTGACTCGCTCTCCAACTAGAACTCCACTTTCAATTTCTTCATCCCATGATAAGTTTACTTTCTCAAATTGTTTCTCGTGGAATTTTTTTATGTTTTTTTGGGCGTGTTTTAAGGCCTTAAAAAATTTTTCGTCGACTTTTTTTAGTGAGTCTTCGATTTCCTTTGAACTTACAGTTAGATTCTGTTTGTTTAATTGAAAGTCATCGAATTTTTCCGTGAATTTGAATAATGCAGTGTCGCCGTCTTTTCTGACTTCGTCTATGATGGATGCAACAACATCGGATAATTCAGGGAATCGTTGACTTCCCAAGCTGACTATTCTTTCTATTTCAGCCGCATCTTCAAAGTAATCAATGATTTTCATAAGTCCTCCAAAGCCGCGAATAAAATTTCGTTTTCCGAAGAAGTTCCCACAGTAACCCTTACGTATTCTCCAGGAAAACCTTTAAAGGACCCGAACGCCCTCACAACAAAATCTTTATCAAGAAACTTGTTAAAACAGTCCTGAGCGCTCAATGGAGAAGTATCAAACAGCAAGAAGTTCGCTTCAGAAGGGAAAACCTTGAATTTATTTGAAATTGCTTTTTCTAAAATACTTCGGTCGGCCTTTATTTTCTCGACACAATCTCTCATGTATTCCAAATCATCAAGAGCCGTAAGAACTGCTTCTTGGGCTAGATTATTAACGTTGAACGGTGGCTTCGTCCGGATTATTAATGAGATAACCTCTGGGCTTGCTATCGCGTATCCGACTCGGAGCCCTGCGAGTGCGAAGGCTTTGGCGAAAGTCCGAATGATTATCAGGTTGTCGTATTTTGGTAGTAGTGAAAGTGAAGTTTTGTTTGAGAATTCATAGTATGCTTCGTCAACCACAGTGGGTTTGCCAAGGTTAAGCACTTCCTCAATATCTTTGGGGGAAATTATGTTTCCGGTTGGATTGTTGGGACTGCACAAGAAAAGAAGGTTAGCTTTGTCAGCAGCTTTTAAAAATTCTTCCAAGGGGAATGTGAAATCCCCCTTTAACTGAACTTCATCGTATTCCATGCCATTTGTCGCGGACACGATCCCATACTCTGAAAACGAGGGGTAAACTCCCAGAGACGGTCCCCTAAAAGTCTTTACGATAAGATCAATTAGCTCGTCTGAACCATTTCCAATGATTACATTTTCGGGTGCCACACCAGCGTATTCAGCCGTCTTAACCCTCACCAACTCGTCTTTGTAAGGATACCTGTAAATAGAGGGCACGCTACCTTTAAGCGTCTCAATCACCTTCGGTGAGGGACCGTAATTATTTTCATTCGAGGAAAGCTTCACAGCCCCCTCCACGGTCCTTCCCGGAGTATAGGTTGCTATCCCCCTAATCCATGGTTTCATACTATCTTCGGCTTCCATCCTAGTTTACTTTTTTCATATACCAAGATAAATACGGGTTCATCCCCGTCGCATTGAACACAAATGTTTTTTTGATTATCCTCCATTTTTCTTTAATACACCTCCAAATCTTTCCTAACTTTCTTTCTCGTGCTTCCACTCAAGCGGCAACACGTTGTATGGATCAAATTCCAGTTTCTTTTTCAAATGTTTTTCCATTTTCCTTTCACCTCCAAAATTTTTGTATGGAACTTTGCGTGAACCTGTGATAAGCGTCGAAAAAAGCATCAAAGCCAAACCAAGAGCTTGATACCGAACTCAAAAAGAGAATTTAGACGCTCACACACACTTAGCACACAATTTGCGTGCCAGTGCATGTGGTTTTAGTCACATACGGCACCCACACTAAACCATTCATGGCCTGGGCTTCCCGCCCTCTTAAAAAGTGTGGGTACAAAAATTCCATTCTTTCGACTATGTTATACGCAATACATATATAAAAAACATTTCGAAAACAATTAGGTCTTAAAAACCTTCTTAAATAAGTATATTCAATACAATAATTAATTGAATTTATTACCTTGGTCGCCTGAATACTGCGGGCTTTTAGCCCGCAGATGAAAGGCGACCTTGAATTTCTTGGGTTTCTAATTTTGTTCCATACGGCGGCGCGCCCGCCTTC
>Ga0265594_1000314_pt1 | contig 39848 bp, 29 predicted proteins | sample saktaG_11_FD_190147 | JGI IMG/M metagenome (GOLD analysis project Ga0265594, IMG submission 190147) | Saline water microbial communities from Sakinaw Lake, British Columbia, Canada - sak_2011_5_24_80m | ecosystem: Environmental > Aquatic > Non-marine Saline and Alkaline > Saline ... | reverse complement strand
ATACAAATCGTTGAAAATAAATTGAATGATAGACCAAGAAAATTATTAAAATATAAAACACCATATGAAGTATTTTATGAGTATTCAAATAAATAATGTGTGTTGCACTTATTACTTGAATCTACGTGGCATAAAAAGAATTATTCGAAGTTATCACTGTATCCCAGTATTGATACCAAACCTGCCTGCCGGAAAGGTTATCTATCTTATTAATGGTAATTGCTGTAAAACGATGAATATCAGCAATAATTTTTGATAATTTATCGGCATTATTTTCTGAATTCAATAATAAATGGTAATGATTATCCGCCACAAAATATGCAATCATTCTCCAACTATTTCTATCAATGAAATTTAGAAAAATAGAGTCAAGCAATATCTGCTTTCTTTCATCATCATAAAAAGGTCTTATGTTTTTTAATGTATGAGCAGTTATGATGTAGTATGTATCATTCAGGAAAAGATGTGCAGGTGAATGCTTGTAATTTGTAAATTCTTTAAAGTTCTTATTAATATCGAAGAACATTTTATTTCCTTTGGAGTGGTCTTTTATGGAGTAGTCCCGATATATCGGGGCATAATACGGCGACAGATTCACCGACTCCACACCAACAAACTATTTTTATATAAAATTAGTTGAAATATATGTCAATATAAATTTATTTTACTCCATTGTTATTTAGTGAGCGTAAAACAAACTCAGCAATTTTACTGCTTATTCCCGGCACTGAACAGAGGTCTTCCACAGTTGCATCCCTGATCTTTTGAACCGAACCGAAATAGGAAAGGAGAAGCATCTTCCTTTTCTCGCCAATACCCTCGATCCTATCTAATTCCGAATAATGAGTTTTTTTATCCCGTAAATTTTTATGATACGTGATCGCAAAACGATGTGCTTCATCTCTAATTTTCTGAAGCAATTTGAGTGCATAGGAAGTTTTGGGGATAATGATCGGTTCTTTTTTGCCGGGTTCAAAAACCTCTTCTAAACGCTTTGCGAGTGAAAAAAGCGAGATTGAGAATGTTGTTTTCTCTAATGCCTTCAAAGCAGCAGAAAGCTGTCCCTTACCTCCATCAATAAGGATGAGATCCGGTTGCTCAACATTCTTATCATCAAGATGGCTCAGATATCGGGTCACTGCTTCATTAATCATTTTATAATCATCGATACAGGGCACCATTTTGATCTTGAACCTGCGATACTGGCTCTTCTTTGGTTTTCCATTATTAAAGAACACCATCGATGCAACAGCTTCTTTCCCGAAGAGATTGGACACATCAAACGCAGCGATCTTTCTTGGAAGTCGGGCAAGATGAAGCTTTTCTTTCAGTTCCTTTACCGCAAAAACCGTTCTCTGCGAGGATTTTATATGAGCCAGCTTCTTTTCTTCGACAAGTAAAAATGCATTATGCTTTGCCATATCAACCAGCTTTTTCTTATCACCACGTTGAGGAATATGAATTTTTGTTTTTAATAACTCCTGAAGCAGAGCACTGTCTTCCGGTTCCTGCTGTATCATAAGTATTGGAGGAATGTCTTCACGATAATTATAATAGTGTGTGATAAAGCGAGAGAGAATAAGAGCCGGCGTTTCATGCTGTGTATTTTCAAGAAAATAGTGTTCCTTTTTTATGAGTTTCCCATCTCGAATTTTCAAAATAACGCTGCAACACTCCGACTCCCATCTACCTATCCCGATCACATCAACATCTGCAAGAGATTGGCTGCTCATGATCTGCTTTCTTGTCACATGAGTGATTCCCAGAATCCGGTCGCGATACTCAGAGGCCTTCTCGTATTGCCGGCTTTCAGATGCCTTCTCCATTTGCAATCTTAATTGAGAAATAATTGAATCTGTTTTCCCCTTTAAGAACAGTATCACCTGATCGATCCTCTCACGATATTCTTCATAAGAGATATTTCCGATACAGGGAGCATCACATTTATTGATCTGGAAGTTCAGGCACCCACGATCCTCAGTTCCATCCTTTTTTACTTCTTTCGGAATGAATTTGTTGCATGTCCTTAATTTGAAAATCCTCTCAAAAAGAATCAGTGTATTGCGAACTGAATGAGATTCTGTATAAGGACCGAAATATTTTGATCCGTCCCGCTCAATAGATCTCGTTACAATAATCCGCGGGAATGGCTCTTTCATGGTAATTTTCAGATATGGATAGCGCTTATCATCCTTTAATGAAATATTGAATTTTGGACGGTGTTTTTTAATAAGCGTATCTTCCAGAATAAGCGCGTCGAGCTCACTGCGGGTCACGATATAATCAAGATTGGCAATTCGACTCACCAGCACTTCTATACGGGGCAGATCAAAACTTTTTCTGTTAAAATATGATGAAACCCTTTTTTTAAGATCCTTTGCTTTGCCCACATAGATGATCGCACCCTTGCTGTTCTTCATCAGATACACACCTGGATTGTGAGGGATCAGCTTTAATTTTTCCTGAATCGCAGGTTTCATTTATTTTTTCTGAAAATGGATTGTTTGATTTTCTTCAGATCAGTCACTTTAAGCAGTTTCAATCCAAACAAATAGATCGCCCCGCTCACAATAAATATTATCAGTAACTTAATAAAAATATAAACTCTTGTGGCAGGCACATAGTGATGAGAAAGGGTATTTAAATAATATGCAGCATAACCGACAATAACTGATAATATAACAACTTTTATAAAAGTTATTCCAATTTTTCTGAAAGAAATACGTCCAATCTTCACCTGAAGCGTAAAAAAGAGAATTGTTGCCTGCAAAGTCGCTGCTATAGACGTTGCAAGAGCAAGTCCTCTGAGTTGAAGCAGCCGCATCAAAATAAGATTGAGAATGATATTGCAGATCACCGCAATTCCTGCGATTATCATTGGAGTTTTTGTGTTTTTCAGTGCAAAGAAAGCAGAGGCAAAAATCTTCACCGAGCTGTGCGAGATCAATCCAATCGAATAGAAAGCAAGCGCCGAATAGGTCATAATAAGGGCTTTCTGGTTAAAGGCGCCATGTAAAAACACAAGCGAGATCGCATCTTTGCCGACGACAAGGATAAGCACGATGATCGGCATCATGATTATAATGATCATCTGAAATGCTTCCTGAATGGAGTGTATGAGTTCGTCTGCCTTTTTATGAGCAGTTTGACGGGAAAACATCGGGAGGACTGCAGCACCGATTGCCACACCGAATACACCGAGAGGAAGCTGCACGAGCCGGTTCCCGTACTGCAGCGCTGCAACACTTCCCGTGATAAGGAGAGAGGCAAGCAAAGTATCCACTACAACGTTCACCTCGCGAATACCCAAACTAATAATGCCGGGTATCATCCTGTTCCATACTCCCTTTAATTCCTTCTGTTTAAGATTTATTTTGAACTTAAACGTATACCCAATGGTTTTGAGAAGGCGGATATTTACAAAAAGCTGAAACACACCACCAAGAAGCACACCGCCGGCAAATAGATATGCTCGATAAACAATATCTGTATGAGTGAAAAAGGAAACAAAAAGTATGGGCAGGATAATGCCGAGATTCAACGTCAACGGAGAAAGTGATGGGAAGAAAAACACCTTATGAGCGTTTAAAATAGCAATGATGCTCGATGTAAGTCCGATCAAAAAGAGATAAGGAAATAAAATTCGTGTAAGATGGATGGTCAGCTCTTGAACTTCCCTGCCGAAACCCGGTGCCATGATCCGAATTATGTAAGGTGCTAATAGTAATCCGAGCAAAACCAATCCGATAAGAATAAGTATTAAAATTGATAAAAGATTCACTGCAAAGGCGATAGCTTCTTCCCTGGATCGGGTCTCTTTTATCTCTGTGTAGATTGGTATGAATGCTGCAGCGAGAGAACCTTCTCCAAATAAACCGCGAAGCATGTTTGGGATAACAAATGCAACTCCGAAGCTGTCTGCTATGGCTGTTGCACCGAGAAAGTGTGTGAGGAAGATATCCCGGACCAATCCCGAAATTCTGCTGAGAAATGTTCCGCTTGAAATCTTACTGACATCTTGTGTTAGGTTCTCTTTACTTTTGCTCATGCTTTCCTACAATTTAAAAAAAGTGCCTTTTTTATCCTGATATTCCTGAGGTGTGAGTTCCTTTGTGATTTCTTTACCATCCCGAATGATCTCGAGTTTGATAACCTCACCGATTCTCAGGTCAGACACTGCTATCTCTGCATCGTTCACATCTTTAATGTTCTGCTCATCTATACTTTTGATGATGTCTCCACGTTTGAGCCCCGCTTCTTCAGCAGGTCCATTGTCATCGATATAAGAAACTATTACTCCATCCGATGATTCAAGGTGCAAGCTGTTTGCAAGCGAAGGCGTGATATCCTGAACTTTGAAACCAAACCAGATCGGCCTTATACCTCCGTACTTTATGATCTCCTGCACAATATTTTTGACTCTATTGGATGGGATCGCAAAGCCCATTCCAAGACTACCTCCGCTTTTTGAGAATATAAAAGTATTGATGCCGATGATCTCTCCGTTAATATTTACAAGCGGTCCGCCGCTGTTACCCGGGTTGATCGCTGCATCTGTCTGTATCATTTTTTTATATATTCTGTCTTCATTACTACGAAAATTTCTATTCATGGCAGACACCACACCGACTGTGACTGTAGGTTCAGAATCCTTAATAAGATATCCAAACGGATTTCCAAGGGCAATTGCCCATTCTCCTATGATAATTCCGTCAGAATCTCCCAGATAAGCAAGCGGCAATTCAGTTTCGATGTCTTTAAGCTTAACAACTGCTATATCATTTACAACATCACTTCCGATAAGCTCAGCTTCAAAACTTCTTCCATCAGAAAGAAATACTTTTATTTCTGTGGCATTTTGAACTACGTGGCTGTTCGTGATCGCATAGCCGTCCTCGCTGATTATCACTCCTGAGCCAAGATTCTGCACTTCCCTTTTATAAGTTCGTGGCAAAAATCCCCTGTAGAAATCAAAGAAGAAGGAATTAAAAGGACTGGTCTGCACCACTTCTGTGCGTATCACATTGACACTTACGACAGCAGGTTTGACCTTTTCTATCGCATTGGTTATCCCGTTTCGTCGAGAGAGAGTTACTATCTCATTCTTCTGCAGTCTTTCCTCGAAATCAAGGGTATCCCGAAGTGCGTAGTTTTTTATTATTGCTTGAGAAATCTCAACCATCTCATTTCGGGATGATCTATCTTTATGAATATCACTGATCTTGAGTACCGCAAAATTGATACTCAAGAGTGCGATTATCAGCAGAAACAACTTTTTCAAATCCATGAAACCTCCGTACGAAATAGCTTATGATGTATAAATTTGTTCAAGTTTTTTAGAAGATTCTTATGTTCAGAAAGATATTAATCGGTGCATACATGTCAAAATCATAGCAAAAAAAAGGTGCATACTTTCAAGGAAGATCAGAAAAATTTGACAAAATTATTTCACAAACCTTTGTATATTTTGCGATGAAAAAGGAAAACAAGTCCGATGATTAATGATGATCATCTATAAGGAGTGCAATAATGAATATCATGAATATTGCAGTAATCGTCATATTGTTAGTGATCTTACTTATGATCGATGAGTCTTATTCAGGAAAAAAACTTATAAAGAAAATACCTAAAAGAATTTTATCAATAAGCACAAATTTGTCAAAAAAATCACTTCTAAAAATAATAGGACATCTTTGTTTGAATAAAAAATACACCTTAGAATTTGTGGAACCGAATATGGTATTATTATCATATCCAATGGGATTTTTTCACCAGTCTTATCGTTTCCCTATTTATTTTCAAGAAGAAAAAATAATAATTGGAGCAAGAGGTTGGTATGGATTCGGAGATGTTTTTATAGCAAAATATCATAAAAGACTATTTTCTTTACTTACTATTTTAATAGAAACTTATGAATAGAATGCTGTATTTTGCAAATTGGATTCTTTAATCAGGATTAGAGATTGAGAATGTAATTTTTACTTTAACTTCATTACCTTCCTTATGACATTCACATTTTTACTCTCTATCCTGACAAGATAGATCCCATTACTCAGATCATGTCCCGATTCATCTTTGCCGTCCCACTCTGTACTAAATCCTAAACCCGAATCCCTAAATCCTAATGTCCTCAGCAATTGCCCTTTAAGATTATAAACTCCAATTTCTCTTACCTGTCCCTGTCGTGCAGTAAAAGAAATAGTTGTAGAATTAATAAAAGGATTGGGATAGACAGAAATGTTATTTAATTCAGGAACAACCTCCTCGTTAATAAAATTATTGTAGGAAAAATAAAGAAAGATTATAGGAGCAGTTACCGGTCCAAAACCGGTAGTTGTAAAACCTAATCCATCACTTTTATTGTCCCAGTCGGTATCAACTTCAAAACGGATACGATATTGGGTTTTATCTCTACCACTATCATAATCATCTAATACATAAGTAGTGATATCTAAATAGCGATAACTAACTTCAGCACTATCACTTATGATACCAATATTTGTGTGTAGAGTTCCAGTTGCCCCTGGATCCCCCTTTGTCCAATCTGATGGGTCAAGATAATTTCCATATTCTATATGGTCCATTATGCAGGGAAGTTCCACTCCATAAAAAAGTGGATATGGCTCCTGATTACCCCATATATCACCATCACCGACACTACCTTCTTGGTATAATCTAATAAAAGCACTATCTAGAATATATCCTTCTGGAATTTCTGGAAGAGTAAAGCTAACATATCCTCTAAATATTGAATTAGGATCTGATGCTATTAATGACTCACCTGTATCACCAGCACCTATTACCCACAAATACAATAGAACTTTTTGAAGGCTCTGCCGAAAGAAAAGACTTGCGCTTAATTCCACATTACTAGCATAAACGCTGTCTACAATTGTATCTGCGGTCAACTGTATAGTCCCAATCAACAATAGCGAAATAAGTAATACTATAATTCTTATTCTCATACGCACCTCCATGGTGTGGGTCATTTATATAATTAAAGTTGAAGGTTGTCAAAATATTATCGAACGTGCATAGTTAATCATGCTCTTATTGCTCATAAAAACAATATATCAGACTTGCTTCGTGGCGAAGCATGAAGCGAGAATGATGAGACCTACATTCGCAATACTCGATTCACACTCACTACGTTCACTGCGAATCAAGTTTTGCCTTATAGGGAGGATGAAATTTTCCTTTGTTCTTGTCACAAGCTCTTCGACTTATGATAAGTACTTATATGAAAATAAAAAAGGGAGCACGAAGCTCCCTTTATAGTATTAATTACTCAATATCAGAATGCGAGTTCCGCCCCAAATGACAATTTGATTCCTGTTGCCGTTGTATAGAGCGGGGATGTATAATAGCTCACAGCCCAATCGAAGTTAAAGCCCGAGAAGTCCAAACCTGTTCCAAGAGAAAAATGAGCACGTTCACCACCGCCAAACCCAAAGCCCGCGCGTAAAGGAAGCCAGGCAATAGGATAGTATTCTGCTCCCACTGAGAATTTCCCTCTCGCTGAGGTGAAGAGACTTCTTTTGAAACCCTGAACATAGTCTGCAAAAAATTCAATACTGTTCCATTTATACGACCCGCCTAAATGTAACTCAATAGGAATGGTCTGTGTGAAACCATCAATAGCGTAGGTAGTATCAACAGTAAGTGTATCACTCCATGAATCAATTGTTAAATCGAACGCATTCACTTGTATTTCGTGCTCTTCACAAGATTCAGTCCAGTCAATTTTGCCAAAGAGATTCTTTATCGCGAGCGATGCAGTAAAATTTTCAGTGATCGTAGAGGTCAAACCCACATTCATCCTATAACCGAATCCGGCTCCCGGAAATACTGAGGCGGCATAAAACTCCGATTTTTCAGTATCATATCCGGCAGTCCTGATCAGCAAATTATTATAGACGGTCATTGCAGTATCATTCGTGGCAAACTGAGATTCAAATTCGAGAATTTGTGCATAGCCCATTCCATGAATGAAACCGAAACTCACTCCTCCATATATTGGAGGGAGATCATCGAACGAGGAAGATATTTTTTCCATTGGAATTCTATCACCATATCCAACTTTTGCCTCTAAAAAGGCAACTGCTCGACCGCGATTACCCTGCATATCATAAGTTACACCAAGCTCGTTTCCATGCAAGATCAAATCAAAGTACTGTTTTGAAACCTCTGCTGAAGATCGTACCATTGTATTGAATGTCACCGCCACTTTCCCTATCGACAAGGATACCGGAAGATGGACACCAACATTTGCATTTAAGGACAAACCGCTGTCGGGTATTTTATTCAGGAATTCCTCTTTATCTTGTGCATTGAGATACTTTCCCATAAGATCATTGTAATAACCAAGAGTTAACGTGGTATTCCTGACATCAGAAGATACCTGGAATAAGTTGAACGTCATAAAATTTTCAACCATTCCAAGATTGGCAGGATTCCAGTGTAATGATTCAAATCCCCGAGCTTTCGCAATATAGGCACCCCCTAATGCAACACTGACAGGATTTGAAAGTGTGATCGCATGAACAGAGCTCGTGAGAAGAATTAAAGCGAAAATGAGTATATACTTTTTCATTTCTCACCTCCTGCTGCCTGAACATGAACATCCACGGTTGCGTACCCGAATATCCTCAGGTTATCCGAGCCTCTAATAATCACGACCTCACCACCTGTTCCGATGATATGCATTCTCGTGCCAATGTAGACATCCGGATTTTCAAAGACAGAGAAGTCGCCGTGTTCTTGGTCGAGAAGCACTTCGTTCGTACTGATGACCATCTCTTCACTTGTATGATGCACAGGATCTATCGTAGCTGATGCAACATAGAATGAATCGATCACAAGTTCCGGATTTGTCCACACTTGTGTGGAATCAGCAGCAAACCAGAGTTCAACATAAGTACCGAAGGGCAGGAGATTTTCAGCAGTAAGATTGAGAAGCACGCCATCCAAATTATCTCGTATGAGATTCCGTGTGTCTTCAACAATTTCCCGATGTGTGAGTTTGCTTAGTTTTACCGTATGGTCATTAATAATAAATTTGAAAGGAGTCTCGATCGTATAGGATCCGCTGATGGAATCATTCTTCGTGATCTCTCCGATCGTAAAGCCGTTGCCGATGATTGCATAGGGATTTGTGGCTGATACATGTGTCGGCACAATACTCAACATTTCAGAAACTCCTTCTGTTACGACGATGTGGTTCATCTGGTTTGGAAGGATCACTCCGCTTGTTTCATCAATATGAACAACCGCTGTATCACCGTCGGGATTGCTTCCGATCATATCGATATTCAGCCAGCAGTTAAAGCCGGTGCCATTATACACATCGAGATGAAGCTCGGCACTTTGAAATTCCATTACGTTTGAAATACTATCTGGTAAATCTTCAATATCCAGCTCTTCCTCGATATCATCCATCTCAAACCGCTTATGATCGATTTTACCTTTTACCATACTGAACATCAACTCGCTCATTTCAATTTCAGCACGAACCTCATCTTCATAATAAACTGTTTCATATCCCGTTGTGGCTTCGGTTGTCACAATGTAGGAGTAATGAAGTGAGTCGATCGGTGTAGTCGAGGAAGGATCATTGCCAATAGTATATCCGTCAAATGAGAACGTTGTATCTCCGGGACAATTAAGGGTTACTATAAGAGTATCTCCATCTCCATTTGGCTTGAATATTTCTTCAAAAGTTATTTCAATCTGCGCATCAAATGGAAGGGTATAATGTGCTTCGGGAATACTGACAGATACATCACAGCTATCTATTTCTGCAAAGCATAGAGAATATTCTCCTGTAGAATCCACCTCTACTGCTTTTTCATCCTCTAAGGTCATTACACCGAACTTGCCATAAACACTGTCGAAGATCAGATTACTTAGATGAATTTCCGCAGTAACTACATCAGTATTCGAAACAGTGATCAGTTCAGAAGTCGGCATATCGACATCGACGTGATAATGTACAATTTGATCTTCCAGAACCAAGATTTGATGATCTGCAAAGCTGTAGCCACTAAAGTCTGCATTCGTAATTTGAACTGGACTTCCCTGAAAGTAGATATCCTCAAAGATGATTATGATGTTGGGATCAAAACTCAGACCCGACAGATCTATATCCATCATTCCGCTTCGAATGTGAGCTTCCTGAAGAAGTATTTTATCCGTTGCATCTGCAAGAGAAAGTGTATCATTCTGCGTGAATGTTTGAACAAGGTAACCAGTCACTTCCCGGAACTTCATTTCACCAAATTCAATATCCGTAGACACAATCATATCTTCTGAAATTGTAACATAATTCTCAGTTGAATCTGTTATAACTAAATATGAGAAATGAAGCGAATCGATAACATTTTCTCGGGTTGATAGTATTTGGAAATTCTCTAAATTCAAGGGGAAATCATTCTGCGTAGAACTTCCATCAATATCAAATGTAACTTGATAAGGACTGCCTGTTTCATCGAGGAGTTCTACAAAATCAATGGTCACATGAGCATCGATCGGAAGATAATTATCTACATGAATATTCCCTTCACAACTATCTATTACGGCTGAGACAAGCGAGATCTCCTGTGCGGCATCCTCGATTGAGATAGCTTCGATATGATTGATCCTCTCTTCGGGAAGTTTCGCACTTGCTTCGCTCACGATCATTTCAGACACACTAAAAGTGACGAAGAAATTATGATCTTCAAGCACATCGATCGGCTGTCCATTCGTACCATCTGTAGAGAGGAAGATGCGAAGAAAATTATCTTTAAATACCTGAGCGCCAGCGAGGTCCAGCTCGATATGCTCCGTGGCACCAGCTGCGACAATATGATTGATCTTATAAGTAAGGATCGGGTCGTCAAGAGTGGGTATTGCGCCACTATAGATCTCAAGACTCATATAGTATGCTGGGTTTGTAGAACTCAGGGGGATCTCCGTATAATTCGTGAAATCGATATATGCAAATCCAGAATCGATTATCACATACTCAATATTCTCATTCTCAAAGACAGAGAATGATGTATCGAGTGGAGGGAAGCCATAGATCGGCGGGATGGGTGTGTTGTATATTGGACCGGCACCGGGTATTGCTGAACGGGCAAAAGCAAGGACAAACACTTGGGAATAGGAATTACCGGTTTCATCAACTTCGATCTTATCCAGTGCGTGTTCAAAATACTGCGACTGTTCGTCAATATTCAATTTATCACCTACGCTCACACTGAAGCTTTCATCGCGCTCATCGATCTCGAGTTCATCGCCAATCTCTTTATCCATTGTTTCGGTTTTACCGTCCACCTTGAGTTCATCACCCACATTTTTGGATTCAATATCCTCAGACATTGAAAAGAAGAGGGTGTCGTTATCCAATCGAATGATATACGTGTCCGTCGTATCTTCGAGTTCGTGCATGTAGACCCGTTCATTGATCAGCGGGATCTCAAGTGTGACGTCCCATTCAGGGGGGTCCCATTTCTTTATCGTACAAGAACTAAAGATCAGCAGTACGACTGAAATGAGTATAAAGAAATAAGTTTTTTTCATATTTGCTCCTACATATAAATATTTTTACCATCCGACTGCGCTGCGCTATGTCGTGACAGGCAAAAAGCACACCTGTTTAATAAAAAAACCAAGGCGTATTGCAACAAAGGCTGGCGTGTTTCGCTTGCATCGGCGTAACGCAGTGAAGACGTGTGGTTCAGCATTTTTCTCCTTATTTTAGGATATTTACTTTTCTTAAAATTGTGTCGCCTTTATCAAAATATATCTTGTAAAAATAGGTTCCATTCGCAACATACTTGCCGGTCTCGTTCTTTCCGTCCCATGTGATGGAATGTGAGCCGATTGCATAATCTTCGTCGGTAAGTATCTTAATTTTTTGTCCTCTAAGATTGAAAACTTCAATCTTTACATTTTGTGGAACCGAAAGAGTAAAAGAAATCTCGTTAGTCTGATTGAAGGGATTTGGATATACAGAAATGTCATAGGTATTTTGTGAAGGTTCAGGATTTACTGCATAGTTCAAAGACCACTCAACGTCGATCTCAAAATTGCCTTCTTCACTAAATGAGATTGTTGAAACACCTTGATCGAAACCGATGAACGTTCCGCCTGTTACGCCTGATGGAGCATTTCCTGTAAAGAATTCAACAGTGCATGCATAGCTCACATATCCGTCTGCAGACGTTGCACCAATATTCAATCCCATTGAAATGGATGTATCGCTGCTTATAAGTGTGACAGCACCATACGTAACATTTTTCGTATAGGTCATAAGAATATTTTGGGGAATGTCATCGTATTTGGTCATTGCAAGAACATTACCATCATACCCAACACTTGTACCGAAGAAATCTGTTGTAATTGTTTCTTCACCAAAATGAACGAGATGTATTGCTTTCTCTGTTCCTATCTCGGCAGTTCCGCCAATGCAGCTACCCAAATTTATGGGTGTGAAGGTTATATCTTTGGTTGTTGCTATAGATGGTATGAGGAATGCAGAGAAGAGAGTGCTATCCGCAATCACTTGTGCTCTCGTGACCGCATGAGTTGCTGGCACATTATAGGTGCCGTCATCGTGATAATCATTATAACTATCAAGTGTAATTGGGTGTGTGGAATTGATAAAGAAATTAAGGTCAACATCATTTACAGAATAAACTGATCCATTTGTACCGAGTGAGAATCCATTCCCTGTTGAACCTCCACCATTGCCATGCAGAAGCCAGGAATAATCATGCGTTGAAGAAGCTCCGACATAATCTGAAATAACAAAAAATTCATCATTAAGGAAGGAGACAGTTCTCTGGAAATAGGTATCCTGATAAAAGGTGTATTCCTCAGCGTGGTCTACGCCATCAGTATCAAAACATTCTCCAAGCATTGCATCTGTTCCTTCCGCAGTAGTAAGAGTTGCGGCTGGTGGACCTTCTCCATCGACGAGGATCATGCTATGATTCTTGGCATAACGCACACTGTCTCTTTTATCCCAGCTGATATAGCCGGAATCCATCGCAAGCAGTTCTCCTAAAGCGTATATAATAAAACTCCCATTATCGGGCTGTTCGTGTGTTCGCCCGCCTTCTCTTGCTTGCCCATTTTCTCCCAAGAAGCACATATACACAGCATCTTCACCCCAATCGCTACGAAATACTGCCTGACCTGCATCGGGCATGAATTGTGTAGGAGAAAAATCGGGAGGTGTGGTTCCAGGATAGCTCTGGTCACACATACAGATTACTTCTACATCAATATTATCTGAAGTTGATCCGATAAAAAAAGGTTCTATAGATTGAACATAATCCCACATCAAAGTATCATCATTAAAAAACTCAGCAAGCATACCATTAAAATAACAGGGATCAAGAAAGCTATCATCAAAATTTGGTCTCGCTCCATTTGGTTGACGAATTTTGATTCCCCAAGAAGGAATTGCTTGAAAGTTATCATCCAACATTAATGGAGGAAGATATACGCTATCATAATACTCCCATTGTCCATCAACAAAATTATTGTGAGCAATAGCAAAAGGCAGAAAACTTGAAGCGGAGAATGACAGATAGTGCGGACCCTCTGCCCACATACCTTGCTCATTCACAAGCCAATCATTAAACTGCATATCGGTTTTTTGCATGCAATAATTTATCCAGGTTTCCGGCTGTTTATCAGTATCGCCAGTAGTTTCAGTATTGAGAACAATCGCACACATGCCAAGAGCGGATGCGAACTTCACACCGTAGTTTATCTGTTCACCAAAACCCATATACCACAGAAGATGCAATCCCGACCATGGAGAACTCGAAACAAGATCATAATACATATCAGCAGCAATATCCTGAATTTTTGCACGAACTGTTGCTTCATCTCCAGCAAAGTCATAGCTATTCCCTTTTAAAAAATCATACGCAATACAAGCCAATGAAAGCATTTCAGAATCCCAAAGTATGTTTTTATATTGTTCTTCTAAATTTGAATATGATTCCCGTTGCATCACAATGAGATATTCTTTTGCTTTATCCCCATAGGTTGTCACATCGTCGATAAAAAATCGAAATGCAGCACACCGGGCAACAACTGCTTTTTGAAGTTCTGTAGTACAGGTATAATACTCTACGTCTGATTTTGTTTTAATATCATTATAAATTGAAAGGAACGGCGCTACTATTACCCGTGCCTTCACTTCATTAATAGCTGTCTGGCTACTGTCAATAAGTGTTCTTGGCCAATAGGTTTTTTCAGGATGCCAGGAACCTTGGGCATGTAATAAACTAGATAGTAAAATTAACAGAATTAGCAAAAAAAATAATCTATAATTTTTCATAGCACCTCCGCTATTTTATTTATTAAGGCAAAAAGATAAAAAAAAGTCTCAATGTCAATTTTTTCAGTTTACTAAAATTGATTTAATATTTTAAATGCAAATAATGATTTCAGGAAATAAACATTTATTGGAACAAAGCTTCTTCTATGTATCGGACAAATCCCGAATTTTTCAATCGCAGCTCTATGATGTTTGGTAAGATAACCCTTATTATTAATGAAGTCATAAGCCGGATATTTTTTATGATAGTTGGTCATAATCGAGTCCCTTACAACTTTAGCAATTATCGATGCCGCAGCAATACACTGATATGTGCTATCACCTGATACTACAGACTTGAGAATCAACTTACATTTCTCATCATATTCTTTCTTGGGTAAGTGAGGACCATCGATGAGCGCTAAATGAGGTGATGAAAAAAAAGGTTGTAAAAGCTTATTCATACCCAAAAATGTCGCCTGAAGAATATTTACTTCATCAATTATTGTGTGCTCGACCACCTTATATTCATAATGAAGTGCCCGAAAAGTTATCTGTTTGAAAAGCTCATCTCTCTTTTTTGCGGATAATTTCTTTGAATCATTAATTCCTTCGATCATACAATCTTTGGGTAATATCACTGCAGCAACCACAACCGGTCCTGCAACAGGTCCTCTGCCGGCTTCATCAATTCCAATTATTTTTTTATATTCGGGAAAATGCTTGTATTCTGATATCATGAAAGCATTTTTTCTGCGAGTGCTATTGCACTTAATAGACTTCTTTCCGATGCCTGATCCTTGCCGGCAATTCCAAAAGCAGTGCCGTGATCAACAGAAGTTCGTATGTATGGCAGCCCGAGAGTAACATTTACTCCTGTATCAAAGGACAACATCTTAAAAGGGATCAAGCCCTGATCATGATAGGGAGAAACGATCATATCAAACGTGTGAAAATCTCTTGCAAAAAAAGTATCAGCAGGATATGGTCCATCGATCTCAACTCCTTGAGTTCTGAGTGCGTTTATTGCCGGCTTGAGGATTTTGATCTCTTCCTTTCCAAAAGCGCCATTCTCACCAGCATGGGGATTAAACCCGAGCAGTCCCAACTTCGGATTTGCAATATGGAAATATTTCTTTAATGCATAATTAATAATCAAAATCTTAGCTACAACGCTATCAATATTTAGATAGGATGAGATATCAGAGACTGCACAATGCGTTGTCAGCAATCCGACATTCAATTTATCGCTAAAGAAACTCATAACCACTTCAGCGTCATGTGCCTGATGCGCGAAGAATTCTGTATGTCCAATAAAATCCGAATGAGAAATCTGGATATGGTGTTTGCTAAGCGGTGCGGTCACAACTGCATCGATGTATCCATTCAAAGCATCCTCACCTGCTTTTTTTATTGCAGAGTATGCGGCAATCCCGCTTGCTTTCGATGGATTCCCTGAAATAAATTTTTCCTCCTTCATCACAGGATACCAAAGCACATTAGAATCGGCTTGCTTGATCTCTTCAGAATTGGAAATAATTGCAATTTCATCAAATACTACTGAATCTGGAAGCTCGCCGTAAATAACTATCTTATGTTTAAGTTTGTATGCAGATAGTACTTTCTTAATAATTTCCGGTCCAATGCCAGTCGGGTCGCCGATCGTTATTCCGATTATTGCCATGATCTGTGTGTAAAAAAAATGGTGCCGGGACGCGGAATTGAACCACGGACACAGGGCTTTTCGGGCCCCTGCTCTACCGTCTGAGCTATCCCGGCAACCTTTGTAAAAAGAATTGCGATTGACACTGTTTTTTTATCCATCTGTTTGCTGTCAAGTTTTACACTTTTCCAAACTTACTGCACAAAAACCTTCACCTGTTTCTGCATCTTATAGCTTTCCAGCCAGCCCCTGAACTTCTTCTCAACATATTCCTGACGGTATTTCTGCTTGATAGATACGAAGTTCTGAGGGGTTTCAACTTTCTTTTTCGCAACATAATAAAATCCCCAACCGTGATCAGTAAATCGGATTGGATGACTGTATGTGTATGGCTCCTTTGTAAAAGCACTTCGCACTATGATATTACTGCCCGGCAGGTTGTTGATCATGTCATCATAACTGATAAGCGGAGTTTCACGTAATCCTCCGAAAATATAGGTAAGATAGCCCTTCTGCCGATTCATTAGTTCAAGAGTAAGGTATTCCGTGAAAATTTTACATTCGTTGAATTGCAATTTGGAAAGAAATTCATCACGGGCTTTGGTGTATGCATCATATCCAGTGATCTTCTTGCCTGAGACCTTATCTTCCAGAAAGAGGATTGCATACCCACCCTTAACTGTGAAAATCTTAGGAAATTTATTCCCAATTCTAAGAGAATTCAACTCATCATATTCTCTTTTCGGCAAGGTGATCAAACTGTCTATCACTGTATATTCATCATCCAGCTTCAGGTAGTCAGTATAAAAGGTGTTCTCATGATGAGTATTGAACAACATATCTCTATTGCTGTAGATATTATCATAAATTGTCTTTACTGTACGATAAGCAATACTGTCAGCAAGAGGAAGTTTCATTTCATAAAAAACCTGCGATTTCTTCAGCTCAAAGATATTCTCGTCGTTCTTTTCTTTCTCAACTAATTTGATGAAGAAACAGCCCTCGTTTGTATAGATCGGTGAAGAGATTTCGCCCAGTCCAAGAGTGTCAACACATGAATTGGTCATTTCATTGAGATCGTTTACATTAATGAATGTATTGTCCTTTTCGACAAATGGATTTGGCTCATAATACATATCCGAGATGATCTCAAAATCTACTCCATCAAGCACTGCGTTCTGAATGTCTTGAACTTTTTTATAGATAAGAGGACTTTCAGCTATGAATATCGTCTGCAGTTTAACTCGATCAGATTGAATAAATTTATCCTTATTTTCAGAAAAATATGCTCTCGCATCTGAAGAATCTATAATCACCTGGGAAGTATCAATTGGAATAAAGATATACGAAAAACGATAAAGATTCGGTTCGAAATAGGCGTTTTTATTTTGTGAATAAAATTCCTGAAATCCGTTCTGCCAATCTGTATCCCATTTATTTTCAAGAAGATTTTGTACCTGATTTTTGAGTGAGTTTTTTTCTTTCGAGAGTACAAGCTGTCTGTCATTTACCAGCCCGATCACATAATGCGTTCCTTTTTTTGCGAAAAATATGGAATCAACAGGTGTTTTGAAAATTGTATCTTGAACGAGAGGATATGGCTCTCTGTAATAGGGCATATTTTCAATATATTTCTGGAATAATTTTATCTCAGCACTGGGATAGCCAAGAAGAAAATCATGCTCGGAAACCCTTTCCTTAATGTATGTTATGGTTGAATCTGCGAATTTCTTCTTTGCTTTTTTTGTGAGCTCTTCAACGATGTCTTCGCGCACTTTTTCAAATGGCAACGTGTCCCGCACAGTGACAAATTCCTCAAGATTATACTCATAATAATCCCACAAAGAGTCCTCACTGAAATGTATATCGAACTGAAGGTCTTCAACATCAAATCTGATATAACTCACATCAACTTCGAAGAGCAGTTCGTGTTCGATATTATTCTTGTAATAATTTTCAGTTTCACAATCGAAATAATAATCACGCCCAACTGAGATATAATCCTTCCAGATAGAAAGTGCGGCATCTTCAAAATTAGCAATGCCACCACCTTTTTCTCCAATTGTCTTAAAAATTATCCAGCCATTTTCCTGTTCAATAGGAGAAGAATGATATCTTCCTGTGCGCAACTGCAATGCTTTCTTAATGATATCATCGCTATGCTCAAGCTTGCCAATGTGATCACCCTTTTCCAAATATCCTGTTTCGAACACATGATGGGCGCTGAAAATGGGACTATTTTCATCATAACCCGAATTAAGCAGATCGGCTAATTGTTCTGCATAAATTCTTGACTGGGCATGAGCATCTCTACGGTAAGCAGGAACGTATTTATAATATGGCTTGGATGAAGGGAAAAAATCATCATCCTGGATATAAATGATACCAAGGCGAACCTTATCCGGCGCTTGATAGGAATACTTATGCTCTTTATGGAATTCTTTCACATAAGCCGGACTTGAAGGAAAATTTGTGGGCATTAAACTGTCTGGAATTATGAGATATTTCAGTTGAATTCTTGAATTATCACGCACATAGGCATCGTACAATTCTCTATCATTAAGATAGAACTGCTCTTTTATTATCTCCTTGATCTTATCATCGAGCATATCATCGCGAATTCTGTCTATGATCTCCCTGTATCGTGTGGGGTACTGCATCTTGAAGCGTTGTAATTTTGTTTCGTCAAAGTATCCGTTTGTAAGAAAAAGTGCATTATCCGAATAGATCTGCTTGAAAATCGTTTCCAGTTCTTCCTCATTAATGAAGATATTATTTTCATCAGCATATATCTCAAAAAGCCGCTCTGTAATAAGCTGATCAAGAGCAATTTTTTTCAGATCCCCATGAATTGATTTTTGTGATACTTCAGGAAACAGAGATGGATCATGCAAATACTCGCGCCAGACCGATTCGTACCGATTTTGCAGCTCAAGCCATGTGAGAGGTTCTCCTGCAACTTCTGCAACAATATTGGACTGGGAAAATCCAAAACTTGGTATCAGCACCAAAAAAAGTAGAATACAATATTTCTTCATAATGGATCATTCCCACTCGATCGTACTCGGCGGCTTTGAGCTAATATCATATACGACTCTATTTACGCCATTAACCTCATTAATGATCCTGTTTGATACCCTTCTTAATATCTTGTATGGTATCTTTGTCCAGTCCGCCGTCATGCCGTCCAGACTGTTGACTGCACGAAGTGCACAGACATTTTCATAGGTCCTGTCGTCTCCCATCACGCCGACTGTTTGTACAGGAAGTAATACTGCAAATGCCTGCCAGATGCGGTCATAGTAATAGTTCTTTCTTAATTCATCAATGAATATGAAATCAATTTCCTGAAGAAGAGCAACTTTTTCTTCAGTGATATCTCCAATGATACGAACAGCAAGTCCAGGTCCCGGGAAGGGATGTCTGAAAAGAATCTCATCCGACAAACCGAGCTCTTTGCCGATCACTCTCACTTCATATTTAAACAACTCCCGAAGTGGTTCTATAAGTTTTAGATTGAGTTTTTCCGGCAAACCGCCTACATTGTGATGCGACTTGATCGTCACAGAAGGACCATCTTTTGTCTTTGACGAAGAACTCTCAATTACATCAGGATAAAGAGTGCCTTGTGCAAGGAATTGCACATTGTCGAATTTTAGTGCTTCTTTTTCAAAAATTTCTATAAACAACCTTCCGATGATCTTTCTTTTTTCTTCAGGATCGGTAACCCCTTTTAACTGCTTGAGAAAAACATCTTTTGCATAAATAACATTGATATGGATTCCCATATTCTCAAAGATTTGTTGAATTTCTGCGATTTCATTTTTCCTCATCAAGCCGGTATCGACAAGGATTGGAATGAGCTTATCACCGATCACTTTATCCAGCAGGGCAGCAGTTACAGATGAATCCACACCGCCGCTCAAACCCAGCACTACACCTGCATCCCCGACCTTTTCTTTGATCTCTTTTGATGCCTTCTCTATGAATGAAATCGGTGTCCAATTCGGTTTTAGTCCGCAAATGCTGTACAAGAAATTCTTAAAAATGAACAGTCCCTTTTCCGTATGAGATACCTCGGGATGGAACTGAACTGCGTAGATCTTTTTCGCTTTATTTTGCATAGCAACAAAGGGAGTATTCACAGTGCTGGAAAAAGTTTCAAAATCGATGGGCACTTTCTCAATTTTATCCGAATGGCTCATCCAAACGATATCTCCGGTTTTCAGTCCTTCAAAAAGCTCATGCTGTTCATCAACAATAAGCTCAACGTACCCAAACTCCTTTTTCAATGAATGTACGACTCTGCCGTCCAGAAGATGACAGATGAGTTGCATTCCGTAGCATATACCAAGTATTGGAATTCCAAGCTCAAATATGCGTTCATCACACAACGGTGCTTTGTCATCCAGAACACTATACGGGCTGCCTGAAAAAATGATGGCTTCAGGTTTGATCTCAAGAATTTCTGAGATAGGAATGTCATAAGGCATCACTTTGCAAGATACGTTCAATTGCTGAACTGATTTCACGATCAAATACGTGTACTGAGAACCGAAATCCAATATTATTATCATAGTTTAAAAGAAAAACGGATTATGCTTTTTTTCATGACCAATTGTGGTTGGTCCTCCATGCCCTGTATATACTTTTGTCGAATCAGGCAGGATAAATAACTTCTCTTCTATGCTTCTTCTCAGATGCTCGCCATTACTATCCGGAAAATCATAACGTCCGAGACTCTCAAAAAATAGTGTATCTCCACTGAATACAAAACCATCCCCAAGCAGGCAGATCCCTCCTTTTGAATGACCCGGAGTATGCAACACCTTTAATGAAATATTTCCGATATTTACTACATCACCATCTTTCAGCAGTCGGTCAGCTTTTACGGTCGTAATAGGAAATCCCACAAAAGAACTGAGATTCAGATCAGGATTGCTTAATTTCTCACTGTCATCTTCATGTATGCATAGTGTTGCGCCCGTGAGTTTTTTCAGTTCGGAGTTCGCTCCAATATGATCTGCGTGTCCATGAGTATTTATAATATATTTTATTTTGAAACCAAGTCTTTTTGCTTCATCCACAATTTTCCGTGCATTGTTTGCAGGATCAATAACTGCTCCAGCTTTCGAATACTCATCCCAGATCAGATAGGTATTTGTCTCAAATTCCGCCAGCAGTACTAATCTTTTAATTGGCATATTTTCATTTCCTGTGTGCTAATAGCTGGTTATAGTAGCTTTCTTCGAGCATCGCCTGCCCATACTCCTCATTCTTTCTGGCAAATCCATGATAGTCAGAACCGCCAGTAACAAGAAGTCCGTAGCGCTCGGCAAGTTCAAGGTAGTTCTGTCTTTGATACAAACTATGCAGCGGATAAAAAATTTCAAGACCATCCAGACCGAAATCTACGAGATCAGGAATAATGAAATCATTTTTGATGACTCCCGGATGTGCAAGTATCGAAACACCACCGGCTTCCCTGATTATCTTGATGACTTCTTCCGGAGGGAAAGTGGGTTTGCGTACGTAAGCAGGCCTATCATTACCAATATAGTGCCAGAACGCCTCTTCATACGTTGTATAATCTTTTTCTACCATTGCAGTTGCAATATGAGGACGTCCAACCACTTTTTTATTTTCGACATGTTCGAATACATCTTTGATCTTAAGGTTAATGCCGTATTCGTCTAATTTATCGAGAATTTTCTGAGCGCGTACTATTCTTCCTTTTTGAATATATTTCAACATATTCAGAAGCTGCCGATTATGAATATTCACAAAATAGGCGAGAATGTGTACATCAAAAGATTGATAGTATGTACTGATCTCAACTCCGGGAACGAGTTCAATACCCAGATGCTTCGCCAATCTTTTACCTGCATTGTAGCCATCAAGAGTATCATGATCTGTGATGGAGATCACATCAAAACCCATTTCCTTAGTTTCTTTAATTATATCTTTGGGATGTCTTGTGCCGTCTGAAAAATTCGAATGTATGTGCAGATCAATTTTCTTCATTATCTTGTTCCTTTGCTGCGTTTTCCCCTGCTACATATCCTGTTGAAAATGCTGCTTGCAGATTGTATCCCCCAGTGTCACCATCGATATTCAATACCTCACCTGCAAAGTACAGATTTTTTATTTTTTTGGATTCCATTGTTCTTGGATCGATATGTGAAAGCTCTACTCCGCCGGAAGTAACGATGGCTTCATCAAAGGATCTTGTGCCGGTAATCGTAAAAGTAAGATCTTTCAAATTCTTAACAACAGTTTCACGTTGTTCTTTTGTGATATTTGCAATTTTAGTATCTTCCGGCATCTGAGTCCTGGTGATGAAGTACGAAATCATCTTTCCGGGAAGCAATTCCTTCAGCATATTTTTGTAGGATAATTTACCATTACTGTTTATCTCTCTCAATATTCTCTCATGTACTTTCTGTTCATCGAGTGCAGGTTTAAGATCAACATGCAAAGTCAGGTAATCCTCCTGAATTTCTTCTTTTACATCTCTGCTTAAACGAAGTATCACAGAACCGTCAGCGCCCCATTCCGTGAAATAGAATTCACCAAAAGCTTCTGACAGAACTTCATCATCTCCAGTGACAGTTGCTTTGACATTTTTCAATTTTAAGTCATTCAATATTGGATCCATATCAAGCAGATTGAAAGGAACCAACCCGGGGTACAGGTCTGTTACTTTGTGTCCTGTAACACGAGCAAACTGATATCCATCTCCCGAAGAGCCTGTTTTAGAATAGGATTTCCCTCCTGTCGCGACAATGACAACATCGCAAAGGACAGTTCCATTTTCATGAACGACACCACCGATAATATTCTGATAATGCAGCAGTTCTTTTACCGAAGATTCCAGCTCGATGTGAACCCCAAGTTCATTTAGATAGTCTGCGAAGACATCTACAACATTCCATGAATTATCGGAATCAGGGTAGATACGTCCACCGGAAAGCTCCTTCAAAACAAGACCGCGCTTCTGAAGAAAATCAATCAATTCTTTATTGAAAAATGTATTGAAAGCATTAATAAGGAATCTGCCGTTCTCTCCATATTTCTCAATAAATGTCATTATCTGAGGTTCGGTGTTTGTGATATTACATCTGCCCTTGCCGGTAAGTGAAAGTTTTAGTCCGAGCTTGTTCATCTTCTCAAGAAGTGTTACTTCAGCTCCGCATTCAGCAGCTCTGCACGCTGCCATCATGCCGGCAGGACCTCCTCCGATGACTACGATTCTCTTCATAATAACTACTTCACCGCACGAACAGTGCTTACAACAATCATTATCAAATATGAAAGATTAAAACTTATCTACGAGTTCAGCAAGTGAATCTACTGCGGATATGTAGGATTCAAAAAAGGTTACGAATTCGTCGCTTTTGAGTTTCAGATAACGGTTCTTTATTTTGTAAGCAGACTCAAAGGATGACAGATCGATCTCACATATTTCTGATGCTCTTTTTATGACATCTAATGCATTTACAGGAATTTCTGACCCTTTGAAGAACAGAATACCTTTCAGTACAGGAATGAGTGCGGAAAAGGAGTTCACTACAAGTGCGTTCAATACATTTTTCTTATCGATATTCTCAAGGAATGATGCACGCATTAGAAGCAATTTTCCTTTTAGTTCGCGCTCTGCCTGAAGTCGAATGTTATCCGGTTCGATCGAGATATCTGCAAAAAGGTCATCTCCTTTGAGCGTAAGATGAGAACTTTTTATTGCAAGAAATTCAATGGGAAAGGAATCCAGCGAATCCATGATATACTCTTTAGTAAGAAAAAGCGGAGCAGTTACATTTTTCTTTCGAAGCGTTTTTATGCAGCTTCGGGCTTTAATGAGATTCTTAATTGAGATATCATCAAGAATGATCGCAACATTGATGTCAGAATATTTCTCATTGAAATCATCCGTGGTTGCACTTCCGTATATGTAAAGCGATACCAATTTTTCAACAAAAACTGCTTTATATTTTTCTGCAATTTCAGTGAAAAGTTTTTGTTTATTTTCTATTTTCCTTTCATCTAAATATTTTGAGCCAAAAAGTGCAATAAAAAATCCTATTACCGTTCCTATACCTCCAAATTGAATTGTAAGCCCTATATCTTTGGGCGAAATTGTCCCCAATTCTGTTTTTGTTCCACTTGCAAAACTTATGTATTTAAATAATAATACACCTAAAGCAACTAGCGAACTTACAATAATTATTGGCTTAGATTTTTCGATTTGTTCTTTAAATTTAAAAAACAAAAATGATCCAACAATAACCAATGCTGATATAAATATAAGCCAGAATACACCCCCTAAATCAGCACCTGAAGAATATTTGGTAACTCCAGCACACGAAAATTTCACCCAGGGTAGAAAAAAGCAAATTATAACTATACCCGCACCAGCAAGACTAATAAATCGTTTTTTGTCATTTTGTTTCATTTTATTCCTTTGATATTTTATTATTTAAACATAATATTTGAAATGAACAATTCATTTATAGATATAATATTGCAAATCAACTTCTTCGATTTCATTGCGAGGAATTGTAATTAACCAGTTTTGTAATGATTCAAAAGCAGTTTGAAAATTTCCATCAACTTTAAAATTAACTGGTTTCTTAGTGGCTATTATTTTTACTATTTCAGTATCTTCAGTTCTATCTGGAATAAGACTTAATTCATATATTAAACCAATTGATTTATCATAATCATTTGGTAGTGAAAAAACATCTTTAGATTTTACAAAATTATCTTTTCTATATTGATTTGGAAAAATAGTGGTTACATTCTCATTAGAAGTAATATTTAAAATGGTTAAGTAACAATCCTGTGATGGTATAACAGTAAGTTCAAGTGTTTCACCTTCAAGAAAATATTCTTTATTCAAATTAGCTTCTAATTTAAAATATGGATCAATTTCTCCCTTTTGCTTTCCGATTTTTACTTTTATTATAATAACTTTTTGTAAAATATTTCCAATCGATTCTGTTTTCTCTTCCAATATTTCTTTTTTAAGTATAATCCCTTGTGAAGTTTGATTAATAAGATTGGAGAAATGATCTATTTGAATTCTATCATTGCTCTCAGCTTGAATAAGAGAAGTTCTACCTGTTACTTCAACGCCACTGTAATATTCAATTGCAATTTTACAAGCTTTTTGAATAGCAAGATCCCTTGCCTCTTCAGGGGATATGTTTTGTATGATAGCTGAACTGGTTACTTCAAAACACCCATTCCCTAAATCTTTAATATCTTCTTTTTCTGACAGGTAAATAGTTTCAACTTTATGTAGTTGCTTTGATATAATAGAATTGTTTTGTGAACAACAAAATAGCATAAATAATGTTATTATTGTTAATATTGTTTTATTCATAATTTCTTTCATATTTATAGGAATAATTTATTATTTATATTCAATAAATACTCTTTCTTTATCCTGTCCAAAAATCATTGGATGTTGCTCACGTCCATGAATTCTTCGAGCAAAATATGGAATGCCTTCTGTATTATCAGAAATAAAGTTATAAATTTCACTTACAGTTAGATTATTGTCATTATTATTATCAGCATTTTTATCATGAATAGCTTTCAAAAAGAAATAAGTAAACATCCCATGATTTTTTTCATTATACCAACATGAATATTCTTCATTTTTAGAGCTTGTGAATACTATACCTTTTTCCAAAGTAATTATCGGATTATCCACTTTTGGTATAATAGGTGACACACTTTCAATAATATCTACTCCGGAAAAACATGCATCTAAAATAACTGTTATTGATTTTGCTGGTATTTTAGAAAGATTCCTATAAAATGTATCTAATGAATAACCGCCCAATTCAACATAATTTGGGTCACATTCTATAGGAATAAAATAAGCTTTCTCATCCTTTGAACCAGGACCACCATGCCCGGAATAATATACAAAAATATCAGATTTGTTTTCCTTTACTGTATTATATAGTTTCCCAAAGTAATTGTCCTTAGTGCCAAAATACAATTCAAACTCACCTTTTGAAGCATTCTTTATAAAGAAAATATTGCCATCCTTATAACCTAAAGTCTTTATTAAATATTCCTTTATTAAACTCACATCATTTATAGCAAAATTCACATTTTTTGTTTTCAAATAGTCACGATTACCAATAACAACTGCAATAGCATCATGATTTTTTACTGAAGTTATTGGAATATTTTTAGCAATATCTACTGTAAGCTCTGAAGCTATTTGAATTGGCTTAATTTCTTGTTCTTTTCCTTTTTCAACAAATTCCTGAATGGTTTGAAGTTGTTTATCAATTTCCAAAGTAAATGGGAATTTTTTATTTGTATATTTTTCAGTCATTGAAACAGTAATTTCAACCTGATTACCTACTTTATTACTTGTTAAAATTGAAAAATCAAGGTCTTTATATTTCCCAGAACTTATTTTAGTAAAAGAAAATTCTTGTTTACTCTCAGGAGCAAAATATACATTTAGAGGTAAATTCATCTTAAATATGATATCATTTGCATCACCTTTGCCAATATTTTGAAAACGAAGTTTAATATTTGCTGTTTCACCTGGAATAATTCTACTATCTCCCGATGCAGTCGAAACACCATAGTCAATCATAGAAATTTCAGGTAAAAGCAAAGGGTAAGTTTCAAAAGTAAGTTTTATCGTTTCAGGATTAAAACCATTACTTTCTTCAGCAGAAATAATAAAAGTTTGAAAGGTTCTTTCAACTGTAACTTTTGCTTCAACCTCAAACTCAAGAGTTTTTGTTTTTCCTGGTTGGATTTCACCTGCAACTCTTGATTTTGAATAATATACATTAGGATCATTAGTTTTATTTTTCAGGTCAACAATAACACCAAAAGCAGTACCTTCTCCAGTATTTGATACTTCTACGAGAATTCTTCCTTTTTCTTCTGCATCTAAAAAATTATTATTATTTGTTTCAGAAAGGCTTGCTCTTAATGATAGGGAAGGAGGAATAACCGATTTAGTTGAAACTATTTGAGTTGAGAGTTCTTCAAGACCAACAATGTCTTTCCTTTGCTCACCAAACTTATACATATTACCTGTTGTCGGATGAACAATTACAAGATTAAAATATTCATATGTTTCTAAGTCTTTTCTCAGTTGTTTCATTCCACGGATTTCAGCGTTTTGCCAATTTTCTTTAAAATCTTTTGCTTCAGCTCTTGGAATTTTAATATATTCAGTTTTATTGTTAATAGTAATTGGAAAAGTTTCTGATTCAGCATTATATGTTCCTAAATAATGTATTTGAAAACTTGCTTCAGCAAGAGATTGACGAATTTTTTGTTTTATTTCTTGTTCCTTTCTAGCAATTTCGACTTTTTGCATTTCTTTAAATTCTTCTCTTGCTTTGCCAATTTTTAATTCATATTTATTTTCAATTTCTTGCTTCTCTTTTTTACCTTTGCTTATTCTTTCATTATATTCGTCATTGGTTTCAAATTCACCTTTTTTTAAAAAGAAGTTTGCTAAATTTCTCATTTCCTCTTTTTTTTGAATTAGCAAATTTTCTTTTTTAGATATGAAGTCTGGATTTTCTAATTTTACAATCCAAATATTACTATCCTTTTCATCCCTATCATAATCTCTGTACCCGCAAATAGCAAATCCTCCATCATTAGTCTGAACGATTGAGTTTGCCTGATCATTGTAGCCACTATCAAACATTTTATCCCACTCTAATGTGCCGCTTCGATCTAATTTAATTATCCAGAAATTATCAGTTTTTGAATTCCATCTTTTTTCGATAATGAAGCTCTGGATTTCTTCAATATAACCATCTTCTTTCTTGCCACATATTGCAAATCCTCCATCGTATGTTTGAATAATTGAATTAGCTAAATCATAACCACAATCTCCAAATGTTTTATCCCATTCAATTTCACCCAATTTGTTTAATTTTACTATCCAAACATCTTTTCCCCCTGCTCCTTTTGAAGATGTATAACCACAAACCACATAACCACCATCGATAGTTTGAATTATTTCATTAGCTCCTTCATAACCATCACCACCATATGTTTTTTCCCATTCAATTTTACAGTCATCATCTATTTTAATTGTCCAAAAGGATGAACTATACCCACCCCAACCCTCAACTTTTCCACATAAAGCATATCCACCTTCAATTGTTTTAGTAATTGATTTTGGATAAGATTTATTTTTCCCTCTATTTTTTCCAGGGATTAACTTTTGCCAAATGAGATGTCCCTTACTGTTGATTTTAAATATCGAAATATCATCCAATATTAAATATTCATTATTATTGGCCTGGATAATAGAATTTCCAGTTGCATGTTGTCGTACATCTGACATTCCATATCGCTTATTCCAAATTATTTTTCCGGTACTACTTATTTTTAAAACTCGACAAACACCTTCACGATCTTGTGTAGAACTATGATATTCAGAATTAGACTCCCATGAAAAAATCGTTTCTGAATACCCACATATAATTAAATCTCCATCATTTGTTTGTATCATGCAATTTGCATAATCACTAGTACCTCCATATCCCCCTTGCTCCCCAATACTTTTTTCCCACTTAATAATACCGTGTTTATCTAGCTTCAAAATTGAATAGTTACTTTCACTTTTCCATGGATTCCAGTCACCGTCAATCCATCCACATATCACGAATCCTTCATCAATAGCTTGTATTATTTTACTTGCACCATCATATCTAGAGCTTCCAATCGTTTTTTCCCATTCTATTTCAATGGGAACAGCATTGGCTATTGTTATTTTTATGCAAAAAAGTATTACTAATATTAATGCAAATTTTTTCATTTCTTCCTCCAACTTTTTTATAATTCTGTTGCATCTAAGCTCCCTATATTTGAAACCTGGCAATTGAAGCTGGACATTAAGAAATTAAGTGTCAAGTTTCTACTCTCCAGTTTCCCAAAATGCTTTCGCACAACTTTTTGCCAGATTTCTTATTCTTTTTATATACAATGCTCTTTCCGAAACACTGATCGCACCGCGTGCATCGAGTAGATTAAATACATGGGAACATTTGAGCACATAATCATAGGCGGGATATACAAGACCGAATTCCACCTGCCTGGAAACTTCTTTTTCATAGCGGTCAAACTCGCTGAAAAGCATATCAACATTTGCAGTTTTGAAATTGAACTCGCAGAAATGCTTTTCGCTCGTCATATACACATCTTCATAGGTCATGGTATCATTCCATTTGATATCCTTGAAATGATCGACTTGCTGAATGTACATAGCGATCCGTTCCAAACCGTAAGTGAGTTCTACGGGCACAGATTTCAGCTCGTATCCTGCGATCTGCTGGAAATATGTGAATTGCGAAATTTCCATGCTGTCAAGCCACACTTCCCAGCCGAGACCTGCTGCACCAAGTGTCGGTGATTCCCAGTCATCTTCCACGAAACGCACATCGTGTTCCTTAATTGGTGTTCCGATGGCTTCCAAACTCTTCAGATACAGCTCCTGAATATCATCAGGCGAAGGTTTGATGATGACCTGAAATTGGTAATAATGCTGCAATCGGTTGGGATTATCACCGTAACGTCCATCCTTGGGACGCCTTGATGGCTGAACGTAGGCGATCCGCTCATCTTTATTGGAAAGAGTCCCGAAAAAGGTAGCTGGATGAAAAGTGCCTGCACCCATTTCTACATCATAGGGCTGGCGTATTATGCAGCCCTGTGAATCCCAAAATTTTTGTAGATGGAATATTATCTGCTGAAAAGTCAAGGGCTTATTCATCGTAGAAGGGATCATGCTTTGTTTCTTCGATAAGTTTGCTTACCAGCTCGATCTTATCCTTCAAACGCTCCTGCATGAAATAATCGGAAGTCAATGTATTTGCTTTCTCGTAATATGCTTTTGCAGATGTAAAATAGGCATTTGATTTCTTTTTATTTTCTATACGCAGTTTGTTATATTTATCATATTCAGCACTGAATTCAGGATTCTTTGCCTTTTCATCATAATTGATAAAAATCTGATAATTTTGATACCCGCGTTCATTATCTATCTCGCCCAAAATGAGATAGGGTTCGGGACGTCCTGGTGCGATCTCTCCTGATTTTTGTGCATACTGAATAGCTTTATCATACTCCTTCATCTGACGGTACACATCAGCAATTCGGTTATACCCGATCTCAGAATCAGGCATGAGTTCGATGTATTTATTCAATGCATCGAGAGCTTCTGTGAAATCCCGTTGAGTGACATAAATGGCAGCAAGATTCAGATAGGGCGCTGTAGAATTCGGATTTTTCTCGACGATCTCAATGTTCTGCTGAATTGCTTCGTCGATCCGACCGGTTTTTTGATACGCAATAGCCAGTTTTTTAAGGATATCACTATCTTCTACACCTACATCTATCACAGCACGAAGGTGAGGAATCGCATCATCGTATTGATCTTCTTCAAAATAAAGAATTCCGAGTGATTGATGAGCTTTAACACAATTGGAATCAATTTCAAGTACAAGATTGTATGCATCAACGGAACCATTAAAATTGTCGGTCATACAGCAGATTTCACCAATGCAGAGCACATAATCAATGTTGCCTTCTTCAAGTTCTGCAAGCTGTCGATAGGTTTCTGATGCGAGCTCATAATCTTCGATCATTTTATATGACCAGGCAAGTCCTTCAAGAGCTATGATATAGTTTGGATCGATATCGAGCGCTTTGTCATAATATTCGATCGCTGTTGTGTAATCTCCTTCCAGTGCACTGATGTAAGCAAGGTAAAGATGTGCTTCCTTTTCGTTTGGATTGAGCTCCAGCACTTTTTTGAACGCCTTTTTTGCATCTGGATATTGCTCCGAATTGAAGAAATTCATAGCGATTTCCATAGCTTTGGTTTCTGCAGAACCGCACATTTCGATAGCCATATCAATAACTTTCTGGGCAGCTTTCAGACGCTCTTCTTTCTTCTTCTCTACCTGCATCTGCTCATATTTGATCTCATTGGTCTGAACATCAAAAATGAATACAATAAGATTGTAAAGTGTGGATTCTATCTGGGAGATATTTCCCCAGATATTGATCTGGGAATCGACCTTTTGTGCCAGGTTGTTAACGATGGCTTGATCAAGTTCTTCGATCTTAATTTTTCCAAGCGCCTTATCCACATCCTTCTCAGAGATCATAATGATCCCGGGATTTTCTTTTCCTACTTCCTGAAAATCAGGGGGGAGATATTTGTTGCACATAGTACGGCTATCAAGATCATTGTAATGAAAGCCCCACACGGCAACGCGGACTCCTTCTTTGGGTTCATTCTTTTTGGCAACTGCTGCCGATGAACAGAAAAGGAGCTGAAGAGTGATGGAAAATACAATTACAGATAAGATGACTTTTTTTATTTTCACCTTTCCTCCTGACATGAATATATTTTTATTTATAATAATTTTAATATTTGTTAAAGATTTGGAAGTGATAAATTTTTAATCAAGTAATTTATTATTTTGTGAGAATTTATAATCATAATTCTACTATTATAAATTCAAAATAATTATTTTATTACAGTCCTTAAAATACATAAGACAATGTTATATTTGCAATAAGTAATTTAATGCCAACATCTCCTGTTATTCTATAAAATGAATTATTCCCTACTTTCCAACTATATCCCAAACCTGCTGAGATGATGGGAAATATCAAAGGTTTATTTCCACTTGACGAGCTTGCACCACAAGGACCAGCAATAAATAAATCAGTGATTCCATAGTCGATACCTAACTTCCAAAATCCAAACCATCCAACTCTTTCTTCATTTTTAAAATTAGTTTTTTCCAAGTATATTCCGATAGCAGTTATTGTTCCGAGAGTATTAGCATGTATCGTTATGAACTCTTCCGATGTGTAGGTGGAATCATAGATTATCCATCCGTACCCCAAATGTATGCCCGGTAATATGATCGTATCGAGTGAGAGTGAGAAACAAGTTTTGGGTCTTTTCAGCATTGGTGTAATCGAGATTGTTTCCTTTGTAACATGTTGAGCATCATTTGTTTTATTAGTAAGAAGATCGTTTTGTGCATACAGGTTATTATTAAAAATGTGTGGATTTAAGATGGTACTCATGTCCTGCTTTTCATCACAATAGACACTGTCCATGAAAAGTATCACGATTACTATCAAAATTATTTTTTTCATAAACCTCTATCGCTGTAAATGCAAGTTCTATTTTTTTTGTCCATTTTTCTTTGCGAAAGTTTCTGCTGGTGGGCAGACATGTTTATTTGTGAAACTTGCGAATAGTGGCAAGGTTTTTATCCAGCAACCATACGAGTCGGTCATGAAGGGAACGACTCGGGTTATTTCATCCCGACTCATCTTGGCAAGCTGAGTCGTGTTTTCAAATTCGTTTTATTATAATCAAAATCTGGATTCCCTCTCCGCCAGCTGGCGGACAAGCTTCGAGGGAATGACATGCTTTTTGGTAATAATCCCGAAAAATTTGACATTTAAAACGCCCTCCCCTACCAAGCAGTTGTGAAAGAAAAAATCCGCAGCTTCGATAAGGAAATTCTATGATGAAAAAAGCCCCTGTAAAAAATATCGACGATATTATCAACGCAGTCGTCGCATTATATCTTACTCTTATCCTTTTTAACAAAAAGGAGCTTTCCAAGAATGATATAGAAAAAATATACAACATTATCAAAACCACATTCCAGCAGGAAGAAATTCACATTCATCATATTCAGCGCCTGATCGAAAATCCCCTCCCTCTCAAACAAGCGATCAGTATTATCAAAAACGATCTGCGTTTTCCGGACAAGATAACACTGCTGATGAACCTGCTGCTCATTGCACATATCAGTGATGATTTCTCTGTGATGGACAGATTGGATATTCTGGAAGTTGTTGAATTGCTGGAAATAGACATCCGGCTTTATTCACAGATCATTGAGGTCATTGAAGAAGAGAAAGACTTTATCGAGATCAGTTTGCAGGAATTCCTGCTCAATATCGAAAAAAACCTCTTCATGAATTTTCTTCTGCTTGGAGAAAGTACCGATTGCGATATTCTACTCAGAGATGAAAATCATACACCTTACAAGATCATAATTTTGATCATCGAAGACCTAATTCTTGTGGGAAGTTATGTTGATGACATGTACAGGATCGGTTCGCAGTCGCTAAAGAAAAATGTGCTCTTCAAACTTAAAAAAGACGAAACCATCATTCTGAAAAACCACACTGGGAATAATGCTACAGAAATTTCCTATCATGATATTTTGAAGCTCTATCATAATAAAGTCGAGGAAGTGGCAAAAGTTATCAAATACACAAAAGAGAGCTTTGGTGTCGATTTCAAACAGGATAAAAATAAACTTAAGATCGAGATTTTCGACGGAAAGATCATGCAGGATGAGACTCTCCTCACTAAAGGTTCGACCTATGAATTTATGATTACAGATCGCTTGATTATTAATGATGTTATCAAGCTCTCTTCGCTGGATATCCTGACGGAAAAACTAACCTTTGCACGAGACGAACGGCGCTTTGACACACTCTTTCTTGAAAGTTACGAAGACTTTTTCCGGATGAATAAACATAAATCTCCTCATGCACTTCTTAGAATTTCTCAAAAGGACGACAAACATGTGATCTCACCTCTGATAAAAACACCTCAAATATATCTTAATCATCAACCTCTTGAGAAAGAAGAAGCATTTGAGCTTTCAAAGGATGTGGTTACAATCGGTAAAACAACGATCCGTTTCAATAAATTCTTTGATATTAACAAGGTCGAACTGGAAGTTATCAAAATGGAGGTAAACAACCTTCATTACATCTTCAAAGATGACAATAAGGTTGCGCTGGATGAGATAAATTTTTATGTAAAGCGCGGTGAATTTCTCTCTATTCTCGGACCAAGCGGAAGTGGTAAAACAACACTGTTAAAATGCCTGATAGGTGAGATCATTCCCGATACTGCCTCCATCTTTATAAATGATTTTGATTTTTTTAAGAATTATTCCTATTTCCAGAAATATATCGGTTATGTACCTCAAGACGACCTGCTTTTCAATAATCTAACTGTGTATGAAAACCTCTTTTATTGCGGCAAGCTTCGGCTTCCTCATATCAGGGATGCCAGGGAGCTTAAGAAGAAGATCGACAATATTCTCATGCAAATCGGATTGTCCGAGAAAAGAGACCTCGTGGTCGGGTCGATCATGGATAAGAAACTCAGTGGTGGAGAACGCAAACGTCTCAACATTGCTCTTGAGCTTCTTGCTGAACCGCTTATTATAATTTTGGATGAACCTACTTCAGGGCTCTCTTCAAAGGATTCCGAAAAAATTACAGATATCCTCAATGAGCTCAAGGAGCAGGGAAAGATCATCATTGCCACAATCCATCAACCCAATCCTGATATTTTCCAGAAATTCGACAAGGTGCTCTTAATTGACCAACAAGGCACAGAAGTATTCTTTGGAAATACTGAAGAGGTGTTCGGCTACTTTAATGACGAGATCGAACAGATAAGTTACGGTTTGGGAAACCTGCTGAGGAAGAAAGAGCTGAAAATGGCTGAATATCTTTTTGACATCATGCAGTATCCGCTTCTCGATGCAGAAGGAAATCCGGTTTATAAGCGGTCAAACTCAATTGAAGGAGCTCGTGAAGAGCTCAGGAAATTTCCTCCCAATCACTGGAAAGCAAAGTTTGAAAAATACCAGCTTTTTGAGCTGATGAAAAGAAAAATGCAGGATAAATCAGAGGAAGAAAAGGAACCTGTTAGTAAAAAAACTATCTCACATAAGCGAACTTCCATTCGTGAATATTTTTCTCAATTCTACTTCCTATTTGCGCGCAATGTTTTGAATAAATTAAAAAACAAAACGAACCTTATTGTTACTTTTATTGCAGCTCCCTTTCTTGCGATACTCATATCATTTGTTTTGCGATATTCTCCGCCCGGACAGAGCTACTCATTTGCCGCAAATGTGAACATGAAAATCTTCATATTCATCTCGATCATCGTGTTCATCTTTCTTGGGCTTTCAAATAGTCTTGATGAAATTATTTCTGAGAAACGTATTCTCATCCGTGAGAAAAAATTGCGTATTAAATGCGGGCTTTTCATTCTGGTAAAAAATCTCACACTCGCTATTTTTGCGTTCTTTCAAGCGGTGATATATTTCGCAATTTCCAGTGTTATTCTTGAAATTAGCGGTGTATTTTTTGTCTATGTGGGTTACTTGATTCTTTCTGCTGTTATTGGTTTCTCACTTGGACTTCTTGCATCTGCATTGATAAAGGATATAAAAGCAATGATCAATATCCTTCCCATTGTACTTATCCCACAAATGATATTCGCTGGTGCTGTTATCGAGTTTGAAAAAATGAACAGAGTTGCAAAAGTAAATCCAGAATCAGTCATACCTGAATTTTGCCATATTATGCCGTCGAGATGGCTTTTTGAAGGACTTTTTACAGCACAGGCAAAATTAAATTTCTATAAAAGAAAGCTTGGAAACCTCAATAACCGCGAAAATGTACTGTATCAGCAAAAATCCGACAAGGAGATTTCCATTTCTGAATTCAACCAGGAAATAAAATATGTGCGTGAAAGAAAAGCTAAACTGTTATTCAACAACAATCCTGATAATTATATTAATGAAGACATCAACATTGCGGTTTCTCGAATTGACGGCAGATTCCTGAATGATCCGAAAAATCATTTCCTGAGCAGCAAAAAGATTTTCTTTGGTAAAATCTATAATACATATAATATAAATGTTGTAATTGCCCTTCTTTACAGTTTTTTAATCAACATTCTGACCTACATCATCATCAGGTTCAAGTTCAAATAATTGGTGCATTTCTTCAGAATTGTTGACAGTAATTATTTGATATTTCCAATTTATAAAACAGAAGCAATTAATTTTATTGTATGATTTTGGAGGACGAATGAAAAAATTAATTTGTATTGTGCTCATTGTACTTGTTGCAATAATCGGCTGTACAAAAAAAGAGAAAACGCCGAAGCAGGAGCAGCGTGAAGGTGAAGTGATCGTAAAAATCTATCACACTCAGCATGTTCCACTTTCCATGATATTGGAAGATCTCACGACACTTGAAGGCGTGAGCTTTAATAGTGTGTTGAAGGGCAGGATCAAACCTGAACCGAAAACACTTCCCCAGGTTTCCTTTGATCTGGGTGCCGGTGTTGCAGATGCGCTTATTGCTGTAAAAGCTAAGAACAAAGACATGCTCCTTAATATCACCAAAGAATTGGTGCATTATGCTGAGATACTGAATGTCAGCGATGAATTTCTCAAATTATCTGACTCGCTCAAAATCCTTCTCGACGATAATGACTGGCAGAAAGTTGAAACGAAGATCGAGGATTATGAAAGCGATGTGACTGATGAACTTTATCATCTTGATAATTTTGATTCCGTTATTCTGATCCAATTTGGTGGATGGATCCGAGGACTGGAAAATGCCTCCTTTCTCATCATGAATAATTTCACCAATCCTCAGATCACTTCAATACTTGCGAATAAATCTGTCGTTAATGCGCTGCTTCACGACCTGCCGAACATTTCTGATCAGGAATTACTTGGTGAGCAGTATTATCAGAATGCAATTATGGATGTGAGCAGAATTAAGGATATTATCTATTCCTCAGAAGATAAAACTTATTCAAAACTTCAAGTACAGGAATTAAATAAACTCTCCACCCAGATCGTTAATAGTTTCAAATAAATATTATGAGGGGATTGCGATATCACACAGTCCCCTTTCTTTTCAACAACCTAACTTGGATAGATGGAGACCAAAAAGATTAGCAACGAACAAAATCTAACAAAAAATATAAAAGTTCGTTATTGTTAGTGCTTGTTAGTTGCTAAAAATTATTTTGCCAAAATATAATAGAATTATAGAATTAAGTGACTAATACATGAATATTTTCATACGAGAGAACGACAATGAACTTCTAAAGTATCTTAATGCTCATGAATTGAAAAAGCTCGAAAAACTCGCAAAAAAAGAATCCTATAAATCCGGTTCTTTTATTCTTGAAGAACGGGATAAAAATCGTGATATTTTTGTGATAAAGAAGGGCTCAGTCTCTATATGCTGTCTTGATGAAGAAAAGAAAGAACAGCATATAACGACGCTCTTCACCGGTGAAACCTTTGGTGAGATAAATTTCATTATACCTGTTCAGCGAACTGCCTATGTGAAAGCTCTTGAAAATGTCGAGATCGCCCGTTTTCCCTATTATGATCTTCTCCAACTCCTAAAGGATGATGTGTCGATTTGTGCAAAGATATGCGCTTCTTTGAATGATTCGCTTGCAAAAAGGGTTGTCAGAACTACCCAGGAATTTGTTCAAGCTATAACAAATAAAGATTAACTCATACATATTCTCCGGAAGACAAGTAAAATTCAATAAATTTCCTTGGTTAATTGTAAACAGGAGGGCAAACTTCTTGACAGGAAATACAAAACTAAACAAAAAAAATACACAGGATAATCATGAAAACCGGAGAAAGAAATAAGACAAATATTCGCACATTACGATATAGCTTTGCAACACATCTTTTAGAGCATGGAACTGATCTCAGATATATTCAAGAATTATTAGGTCATAAAAATGTGGAGACAACAATGATTTCTACACATGTGATTAAAAAAGGAGGACAAGGCGTAAGAAGTCCTGCAGATTTTTAGTTTAGCTTGCTCATTTGAGCAACAGAAACTAAGTATAAAAAAGGAAAGAATAATGCATAAATTAAATAATAATAATCAATTAACAAAATTTAGCAACATGATATTAGGTAGTCATGGAAAGCAACATTTTATATTTCCATTAGTACACCTAATCTTATGTTAGGGAGAGTAATAGATGACAATCGAAACCATTACAGCCAATACATGGTTTGCGCTGACAAGCCTTGCCGTTGCTACTTCCAGCCTTGTCGCGGCCTTTATTTTCTACAGGAAGTCTCGCCGTGACAAGACTCCGTGCTACAGCGTGACAAGGCAGAGCATTATCGAGAACAGTGCCCCCTTATTGCCCGGCCTGTCCGTGCAATTCAATGGAGCCGTACAAGAAGTCATCACGGTGGCAAAAGTCGCGTTCTGGAATCACGGAACCGAGACCATCGCTCGTCAGGATATTGCGGAAGCCAAGCCCCTGGCTATCGTTGTTGATGAAGGTGTGGAGGTGCTGAATGCAACAATCCTGAAGCGTATCGACATAGCCAATCAATTCAAAATCGGCGAACCGCAGAAACACGACAATGCTCCCACAACTGTGCCCGTTAGCTTCGATTTTCTTGATCGTGGTGACGGTGCTCTAGTTCAAATTGTCCACAATGGCAAGGAAAAAACGAGGGTGTGGGTTGAGGGACGAATCAAAGGAGCTCACAATCCACTGCGGCAGAACTCCCCAACACCCGACCAACGGTTTGTCAGGAGAATAGCAAGCGTGATGCTGTCACGCTCGTTCAAGGTCATCGCTGTCTCCGTATATCTTGTTCTCGGTCTTGGTTTGATTATCGGGGGCATTTGCGACTCGTCAGCTCGTCCATTGATCGCCATGGGTGTGCCATTGGTGCTCATCTCCGTGCTGGGCCTCCTGGCCTTCCTTTCCGGTCGAAGAGTTCCCAAAGGAATCAACCCGATTGATGAAGAATCCCCTAACAAAAGCGTGGACAGCGACAAGCAATAGCCACGCGGACGCGGCTATTGCTTGCGTGTCAGGCTGATCGTTCGGCAATGGATTGGTGAAGAATGAAAGAAGATAAAGTCACCCAAGCTCTGCTTGGCGAGTATGCAGAAATGCGAGCGGAAATCCGCAACACACTCAGCATGATAAGCGCAAGCTTTCAGACAGGCGTGGTGATGATTGCTGCGGTTGTTTCATTCAGCGGCTTTCTCAAAAACGTCAAATTTCTTTATGTAATTCCATCTCTCATGTTTCTCTCAACAATGGTGATGCTGTTTCAAGGAGCGACATGCAACACCATAGGCACCTACTGCGAAGTTATCGCCAAGAAGCTGCGCGCAAGACTGGGAGAGGATGATGTCGTGTTCTTGTGGGAGTCAGGAAAGATCTGGCATGAGGCTGGACATCCTCTTGGCATTGTTCATGTCGGGATCTACTTGACAGCTTTGCCCGGTATTCTGATCTTCTGTGGTATAACATGGCTTGCCTTCAAATGGTGGCCGCCGTCCTTGGCTGTTCACATCGCCGAATTTGTATGCTGCGTGGCGTACGCAGTTCTTGTGTTTCAATGCAATTCCAAGGCCTATCGCAGTAAAATGACCGAACGAGTCAAACCATGAGCTTCAGATTATCGGTGCTCCACTGTCGCAACGAAATTTGAGCTCCGTCGTTAGAGAAAAAGATAAAAAAGGGTGAATAATCTTCAAAGTCCAACCGATAACAAAGCACTCCACACCTGACAGCGTGGCAGTGCGAGAACATTAGTCCAGGTTTTTATTTCTACAAATTAAATGTTAATGACAAAACAGAAGCGATAAAAAATGTTTGCTTTTGAAATTGTATCATTAACTAAAACCTCAGCGTAAATTCTGTTTTTACATTTGGCACGGAATTTACAGTAATTGTATCCCTATAAATTTCCTTGATTAATTGTAAACAGGAGGGCAAACTTCTTGACAGGAAATAAAGCTGAATGAGTTACATTTATAATATGAATAATTTCATGAGTTCACTTTAAAAACCCCAGTTGGGGGATTAGCGGTATGTTTTTGTACTTCATCTTTCAACAAAGCATAAATATCTGGATTTTGGATTTTGAAGTGTGATATATAGAATTTTATTGGTAA
>Ga0265594_1000312_pt1 | contig 39956 bp, 39 predicted proteins | sample saktaG_11_FD_190147 | JGI IMG/M metagenome (GOLD analysis project Ga0265594, IMG submission 190147) | Saline water microbial communities from Sakinaw Lake, British Columbia, Canada - sak_2011_5_24_80m | ecosystem: Environmental > Aquatic > Non-marine Saline and Alkaline > Saline ... | reverse complement strand
CCAAATTAAAAATTAAAAAGGAATTAAAAATAACAAATTAAAAAATATTTTTTAATTTAGGCTTTTCACCACGCAGGGTGATCAGCCAGCGGGCTGAGATATTCCCTTGAAATTTTTAATTTGAGCTTTTTAATTTATATACTGAATTATTACCACTTACTTTTATTTTGTCATCAACAAGGGACAGAGTATAACTTTTATTAGCCTGTAATGATTTATCAAGAATCATATCAGTTAGCTTATCTTCTATCTGGTCTTGAATAACAGCACGGACTCTTCTTGCTCCTTGATTAGGAGCAAATGATTTTTTGGCGAGAAATTTTTTAATTGGCACGGCGTATTTGATGTTGATATTTTTCTGTTTTTCAATTCTATCTAATAGTTTATCTAATTCTATTTTTACAATTTTTTCTATCTCTATATGTCCCAATGGGTTGAAAGCGATAATTGCGTTAAATCTATCAACAATTTCTGGCAGTATTCGTTCTCGTAATTTTTTGATTGCATCTTTCTTAATGGACTCATAATCTTTACTGGTAGATATTTTTGAAGATCCAGAGTGATCCATAAATCCAATGTTGGCAACTTTTGTAAAATCAGATGTGCCTATGTTAGAGGTGATAAGTATCAAAGTGTTTTTGAAGTTTACCTGTCTTCCGCTTGCATCTGTCAAAACCCCGTCTTCCATGACCTGCAATAAGATGTTTAAAACATCCTTATGTGCTTTTTCTATTTCGTCAAAAAGAATCACTGAATAAGGATTTCTTCTCACTTTTTCTGTAAGCCTGCCACCCTGTTCGTGCCCAATGTATCCAGCGGGAGCTCCAATAAGTCCAGACACGGTATGCTTTTCGGAAAATTCTGACATATCAATTTTGACCAATGCTTTTGGATTATTAAATGCTTCTTCTGCGATCACTTTCGCCAATTCTGTTTTTCCAACACCTGTCGGTCCGATGAACATAAATGATCCAATCGGTCTTTTAGGATCTGAAATTCCAGCGCGTGATCTGCGAATTGCTTTGACAATTGCGGAAACTGCTTCTTGCTGTCCAGCTATTCTTTCGTTCATTCTTTTTTCAAGCTGTTCCAAATTTAATAGCTCCTTATCTTCAATTTCTGAAATTGGAATACCTGTGCTTTCTGAAATCAATTTTGCGATGTCAGCATCTGAAATAGATAATCTCTTTGTCGTTTTTCGTATTTGTTGTGCATCATTCAATGCTTGTTGCAATATCTTAATTTTATCTCTTTCCACAATTGCGCGTTCATAATCCCCAACTTCAAGAGCTCTTTCTTTTTCGCTTATGCAAAAATCTTTATCTCTCTCAATCTGTTTTACTTTGGCCAAATTGCTTTGCCCAGTTGTGCTGTAATTTTTAACTTTTGCAGATGCCTCATCCATCAAATCAAAAGCCTTGTCAGGAAAATGTCTATCATTCAAATATCGTGTTCCCATATAAACAGCTGCTTTGACTGCTTGTTTAGAAATTTTAACATCGTGGAAGTCTTCATAAACATGTTTTACTTGATCAATAATGTTTTCAGTTTCTTCCAATGTAGGTTCTTCAACAAGAATAGTTTGAAATCTTCTTTCAAGAGCCGCATCTTTTTCAATAAATTTCCGATACTCCTCAAGGGTGGTAGCTCCAATGCACTGAATTTCCCCCTGCGTCAAAGCTGGCTTCAAAATGTTTGCCGCATCCATTGATCCAGAAGCACTTCCTGCTCCAACGATAGTGTGGATTTCATCTATGAACAAAACAACATCTTCATCATCTGCTGTCTCTTCAAGGATTTCTTTAAGTCGTGACTCAAATTCTCCTCTGAACATCGTCCCAGCGATCACCAAAGCTAAATCAATAGAAACAATTTTTTTGCCAATCAAACTTTCAGGGACATCATCAACTGCGATTTTTTGAGCTAAACGGTGAACGATTGCTGTTTTTCCCACTCCGGGATCACCGATGAGGATGGGGTTGTTTTTGTTTTTTCGTCCAAGGATGTCAATCAATCTATTAACTTCTTTTTCTCTTCCGACAACCAAATCCAACTTTCCATTCCTTGCAAGATCAGTAAGGTCACTCCCAAAAACTTCCAATGCCGATTTTTCTTTTGAATCATCTTTCCGCGCACCGAAAGGACTGTCAAACATTTTAGCAATTTCAGGGAAACGGGCAGTGCTTTCTATGATTATTCTCAATCGCTTTTTGATATTGGTAATTTCTGTGCTGTCCAATTTTAATAGTTTAACAAAGTCTGATTTAGATAAGGAAATAATCCCCATAAGTAGATGTTCTGTCCCAAGATAGTTATACTTAAATGTGCTAGCCACATCAAAAGCCATTTCAATAGCATGACACAAATCTGTTGATAATACTGGATCCCAATGATTTTCTTTTGGCAGACTTTTTATGGCTTCTTCTATTCTGGATATTTTAATTTTGGAACTTGTTAAAATAGATGCTCCGATGCTTCCTTTCTCTTTCAAGATTCCTAAGGCAAGATGGAGTGATCCAATGTATTTATTGGAATTTGTTTCAGAGTTTTTTATAGCCATTTCTAAAGCATTTTCAGCATGGCTTGAAAACCTTTCTGAGATTTTATTTGGTAGTATATCTATCATGTTTACTGTGATTTTAGTAGTTTATTTATATGGGTATTCTATACTAAAACAGTCAAAAAGTCCATAAAGGCGAGAGATTATAGGTCAGCCTGAGGATGATCACCCGTTAGGGTGAAATGATGACAATGAAAAAGAGCCCCATACAATTCGTCAAGGGTAGCAACATGTGGTAAAATTAAGATATTATGACAAAAACATTTACTATTCACGATTTACCAGAAGAAGAGCGACCGCGGGAGAGGTTGATTAAACTTGGTGAACAAGCGCTCTCTGTTCCAGAATTATTACAGCTCATTCTTGGGCGTGGAATTGCAGGTGAATCTGTAGCAATTACATCTCAAAAACTTTTATCACAGTTTGGCAGTCTCCAAAAATTATCTGAAGCAAATGTTGAAGAACTATCTGAAATTAAAGGGATTGGATTGGCAAAAGCTACACAAATTAAAGCTGTATTTGAAATTGGTCGTAGGATCAATACCCAAACAGTCCCATACAAAAGTAAGGAGCTTATAGATCCTAAAAATGTGTATCAGTTGATAAAAAGCAAGTTAAAAAATTATCACAAGGAACATTTCTATATAATTATTCTCAACAGCAGAAATTGGTCAGTTGAGGAAGTTTCAATAGGAAGTCTCAATACTAGTATTGTCCATCCGCGTGAAGTTTTTGCTGAAGCAATTAGAAACAAAGCTGCATCAGTTATTTTTGTCCATAATCATCCATCTGGAAATCCAGAACCATCAGAGAGCGATTTAGTAACAACAAAAAAATTAGTTGAAGGAGGAAAAATTCTGGGGATTGAAGTTTTGGATCATGTTATCATAACAAAGAAAACGTTTTTGAGTATGAAGGAGAAGGGGTTGATGTAGGTTTTATTTATTTGTTTTTATTGGTACATTAAAGTAGAATAAAAGAAGTAAGAAGATACAACAATTTTAATAAACTAAGATAAATAATTTTATGGAGAATAACCAAACATTAGATGAAATAAAAAAATTATTGCAGGATGTTGTTACAAAAGTTGATCAGCAAAACGAAGAAATAAAAAAATTAGAAAACAGAATGTTTGCTGTTGAGCAAATTAAAAATAATAAAAGTGAGGGTATATCTATAGAAAAATCACAAACTGATTTGCAAAGGCAAGAAATAAATCTTGTAGAATCATTGGAAAAGGCCGATAGAGAAGAAAGAATGAATAAAGGAAACTTTGAAGAAAGACTTGGTGGACAGTGGTTTGCAAAAATTGGGATAGCTGTAATTTTTATTGGGATTGCTCTTTTCTTAAAATATGCGTTTGATAATAACTGGATAAATGAGGCGTGGAGAGTAATTATAGGTATATCATCTGGAGTAGGGCTTTTGGCTGTAGGAGAAATGTTGATAAAGAAATATTTTAATTATGGACAAATTATTATTGGAGGAGGAATTGCTATCCTGTATCTTTCAATATTCGTGGCTTTTAATTTCTATCATTTAATTCCCTCGTTCATAGCCTTTATTGCAATGTTGGCGATCACATTGACTGCTATATTTTTAAGTTTGCGTCATGATGCAATGTCATTGATAATAGTTGCTATTGTAGGTGGTTTTGCCTCTCCACTTTTGTGCTCTCCAGTGGTCAACAATCAAGTTGTGCTATTCTCTTATATGTTAATATTAGATTTAACAATATTTTCAGTTTCATTGTTCAAAAAATGGAGACAACTTAATCTAATAGGTTTTGTTGGAACAATCCTTTTATCTATAGTTTGGTATGGACAATTCTATTCCATTAAACAGTTGCCTGTTACGATATTTTTCTGGACATTATTTTTCCTTATTTATTCCATTGCTCCTTTACTTTATAATTTATACAGAAAAGAAATTTCAGCAGGTGAAGAACAACTTCTTACATTGTTTGCTGGATTGGTCTATTTTGGATCTGTTTATGGTCTGATGAATCCTAAATATCACGCGTGGATGGGGGTATTTGCTTTAATTTTGGGGCTTTATTATTTGATCTGGGCGTGGTTTACCAGAACTGTTTCTCCACAAGATGAGAAATTGTATGGTTTTCTGGCATTTTTATCAGCTGGATTTATTGCTGTCGCTATTCCTATTCAGTTTAAATATTACACGATTACTATTGGATGGATGATAGAAGCGTTGCTGTTGTTGTATATCGGAGCGAAGCAGGTGAGTGAACGGGTATTAAATAGTGATGAAGAAAAACAAAATATTGTAATCGCATTTGGTTTAGTCGTTTCTCTTTTGGCAGTTATTAGATTATTGTTCGTTGATTCCGTTCGTATTATGCAAAATGAAATTTTCTTCATCAATAAAAGATTTGGAATATTTCTGTTTGTTATTTTATGTTTTTATTCTGCAGGATATATTTTCAGTAAATGTATACGTGTACAGGTATCGCAAAAACAGATAATGAACACGAAAGACGTTATGGTTGTAATGTTGATAGTTGCCAATTTTTTAACCATATTTGCTATAAGCAAAGAGATAGTTAATTACCATAATCGTGAAATTAATGTCCTAACAATTGAACAGAATAGTTTAATTGTTAATAACGTAAAGTATAAAAATAATAGTAGCGCAATATATTCTGATGCTAGTTATAAAAAGTTGGATGAAAAAATAGAAAACGTTAATTATAGATCAAGTATCGTGTTGTCATTATTCTGGTTGTTATATGCCATTATTTTGTTAGCTATAGGTTTTGCAGGGTCATATAAAGCGATTAGAATAGGTGGAATTGTTCTATTGATGTTCTCAATATTGAAACTATTCTTTTATGATTTGTGGCAGTTGGGAACACTGTATAGAATTATTTCTTCAATATCATTAGGTATTGTGTTATTATTTATTTCGTTTACTTATCAGAAGTATAAAGAGAAATTAAAAGAGGTTATATAGCAAAAAATAAAAATCATAGCAAAAGGATGGATTATTATTTATAGCGGATAGTTGCTAAAAGCTACAAAAAGGCAAAGCAGTTCTTAGCTATTAGTTGTGACGACGGACTTTATGAACTTTTTAACTTTTTAACTTTCTAACTTTGTTTGTGGATAACTAATTTAATTAAAATAGCATAGTATGGTATAATTTCATTAGATAATGAAAAATAAAAATGCAAAAACAAAACGGTGAATTGGGGATGCGGGAAATAAAGAAAATGATAAAGAAAGGGCTATTACTGACAGCGCTGATCCTTTTTGCTGTATATTTTTTACCGAGGATTCCAGAACTGACAATCCGTGAAACTGAGGCAAGTGAACAGAATGATGTTTATGGTTCAGCTTGGTCATCCAGTTCCGGATGGATTAGTTTTAGCTCAAGTGGAAGAGAAGGTGCATGGGCGAGTGTTTCAACGGGTGCTAATTATGGAGCATATATAGAAACAGATGGGGATTTTAGAGATGGGACAGACTGTGAAAATTGTGTATGGAGTTCTAATCTTGGGTGGATAACATTTAGTCCATCGGTTATGTTCCCAGGAGATGATTATCCCGTTTTAGCTGGTAACCCTGGTTATGATTGTGATGCAAAAAAAATAGGACAAGATATCAGAGGATGGGCGAGAATTATTGTTTTAAGAGATGATGGTGAGGGGAATGACTCTCAAAGAGGATGGATAAAACTTTTTCCACATCCGGGGGATGCAGTTTCTGATTGGGGGATAACCGTTGGAGCTCAAGTCAATGATACATATCCATTAGAAGGAATTGCGTGGTCAAATAGTGTTGGTTGGATAGATTTTAACGGAGTGGCAGGAGACGCGAGTGAATTTGGAGTTTTTTGGGGAGAATTGCCTGAGCCAGAATTATTACAAGGAAATGTAGTTGGGGCATCGTGGAGTTCAAATGTTGGTTGGACTAGTCTTAATGTTGTGGATAGAGGAGAAGGGTGGGAAGATGTTGATATAGATGCAATCTATGGGGTCTATATTGAAGAAGACGGAGGATTTAAAAATGGAGTTGATTGCGAAAATTGTGCGTGGAATTCAGAAATTGGTTGGATAACATTTAGTCCATCTGTTATATTCCCAAGTGATTCATATCCTGTTTTAGAAGGAGATGTGGATTATGATTGTGATGCCAAAGTTGTTGGGAATGAAATTAGAGGATGGGCGAGAATTATAATTTTGAGGGATGATGGGGACGAGGAAGATTCGGGAGAAGGATGGATAAAATTACATTCTCATCCAGATGATCCAAATCCGGGTTGGGGGATAACCGTTGGGGATACAATCGTTGATGGAAGGTTGCCTTTGCTCGGCTATGCGTGGTCTGCTGATGCAGGATGGATTAGTTTTGATGGGATAGCTTTAGATGCAAGTACGTACAATGTTTATTGGCAGGTAGCAATTACCGCTCCTACAGATTTTGCGGTAGAATTGTCAAGTTCAAGCCCATGCAATACAGTAGTGTCTACATGGACAGATACTTCTGGCAATGAATCAGGCTTTATTGTTGAGCGTAAAGAAATAGGGCAGTTATGGGCAGAGGCAGTAGAAGTATGCAATGTAGAACCGAATGTTGAGGGATGTATGGATTCAAGTTTAACCCCCGGTCAAGAATATGTTTATAGATTGAAAGCCACTGGAGATTCGGTGGATTCAGATTGGTCAAGTGAAGAGTCTGTAGAAACATATGCAATATGTTCGGTTAATGCTCCGATAGTTTCTGGCGAATGTCCAAATAGAACAATCATCACATGGAATGAAGCGACTGCTTCGGAGTCTGCTGTTCTGGAATATTCAGTAAGAAGAAAGACAGTAAAAGATGCTGATGGAAATCCTGTTGTAGAATCATGGGTAGATGCTGATGGGTCATGCAGTGAAATTACAGAATTAACTTGCACAGATACATTTGAAGATGTGGCGAATGCTAAACAGACTTATGTTTATAAGGTGATTATTACCGATATTGCTAGCCCTGAACCTCATGATACAGCTGAATCAGGAGAATCTAACGAAGTTGTACCTTGCCGATCAATACCTTCATGGCAGGAGATACACGCACATTAGTATTAAATTTCAAAATCCAAATTTCAAATTTCAAAAAAATTTCTAATAACAAATATCTAAATATTAAAAACGAGTAGGCATTACGTCGTGTAGTTGTTTAGATATTAAAAATTAGAAATTAAAGTTTATTTTGAAATTTGAAATTTGTGAATTAGAAATTTAATAGGGAGAATTGTAAATTGGGGACAAAAAGTGTTTTAGGAGTTGATATAGGAACGACAAGTGTAAAGATAGTTGAACTATCTCGGAAAAATGATGGAAGAATGAGATTGGAAACATATGGTTCATTGGAATCAGTTGTGCATAAACAAGCACTTGAAGAAACATTGCAATCAAGTACAGAAAAAATATCAGATGCTCAAGCAGCGGCGATGGTAAAGAAAATTATAAAAGAAGCGAATGTAAAAACAAAAAGGGTAGTTATGTCTGCTCCCGTATTCTCTACTTTTACATCTGTTATAGAATTTCCAGAAATGTCAGAGCAAGAAATAGAATCTGCTATCCGGTTTGAGGCGAAACAGTATGTTCCAGTTCCACTTTCCGAAGTTGTTCTAGGATGGAACATCATTGGAAAAAAGACTTATGATATTTTAGGAGGGGGCGGAGCTTCTAATAAAGTTTTGGTATTAATTGTTGCAATTCCTAAAGAATTATCTAATAAATTTTCCAATATCGCACGACTTTCAAATTTACAATTAGCCGCATTAGAAACAGAAAGTTTTGCTCTAATTAGATCTTTATTGGGAAACGACAAAAGTACAGTAGTGTTAGTAGATATAGGGTCACGTGCTACTAATATAAGTGTTGTAAGTGGCGGATTTATTAGAGTAAGTAGAGGGTTGGATACCAGTGGGGCAGAAATCACGAAGATTCTTGCTGGAGGAATGGGGATTGATATGAAGAGAGCGAATGAATTGAAAAGAAGCGTTGGGTTAAGGATGGATGGATCCAACAAACAAGTTGCAGAAGTTATTTTACCGATTGTGGATATTATCATGGGGGAGACGAAAAGAATTATAGATGTTTTTTCGAAGAAAGAAGGAACGAGTTCTCGCGTAGAAAGAATTATTTTAGCCGGAGGATCGGCGGGAATTCCTGGGTTGTCTGAAAGATTTACAGAAGTGACGGGGGTAAAAGCAATGGTAAGCAATCCATGGAGCCGTGTAGAATACCCAGAAGCGTTAGGAGATATTTTAAATATGATAGGGCCATCATTCGCCGTTGCGGTGGGGTTGGCAATGAGGGAAATATAAAATATGCCAGAAATTAATTTAGCCTCAACAAGCGGAATTGTTAAAGATAACAAAAATCATATAATATTTTTTGCTATCAGTGCGGTTATCTTAATCGGATCAATTTCTGCTCTGGTTTTCTTTAAGATTCAAAAAAATAATGTGCAACAAGAATATAAAGAAAGTGCCGACAAAGTGAATAATTTGCAGGAAGCCGTTGAGATGTCAGAAGATGTTGAAATGATGTTGTCTTTGCAGGAGCAAGTCGAAGAAATAGAAATAGCGCTCTCTAATCATCCATATTGGTCTGATATATTAAAATTTTTAGAAGAACAAACCATCTCAACTGTGTGGTATAGTAATATGACTTCTTCAATTGAAGATGGAGCAGTTGTCTTAAATGCACATGCAGGAAGTTTAATGGATATTGCAAAGCAATTAGTGAATTTTAATAAAAATAAGGATATTATTAGCGTATCAGTTGATGGTATAAATAGAGGGACTAATGGGAAGGTGGCATTTAATGTAACTCTTAATTTAGAAAACTATATTTTGATGAGAAATAAGAAAAGTCAGGAGGATGAAAATGAAAATTAGTGTAATTGTTTTAGTATCATCAATTGTTGTGGGAGGAGGAATAGGTGGATTTTTAGTAAAGCCTACAATAAGTGATATTAGTGGGCTGAAAGATGATATCGCTTCAGCGAAAGTGATGGAAATGACGATTAATGCAAAGAAAAGTATCATAGATTCTCAACAAAAAATTCTTCAAAATGCCAAGACAGATAAAATAAAAGAAATTTTTCCAAACAGCCCCGGAGTGCCAGATTTACTTGTTCAAGTTCAAAATATCGCTTATCAAAGTGGGGTTTCTCTTCAAAATATCTCTTTTACGATAATTGATAATTCTTCAACAAAAAGTCTTTTAACAGCTAAAACATCTACATTGAGAGGTGAAGTGACCAATGATTTACCCACAGTTGAAATATCAGCGAGTGTGATAGGTGTTTATTCTTCAATTAAGTCATTTCTAAATTTAATAGAAAATAATGTCAGAATTATGGACGTGACTAATGTTAATTTATCTATGCCACAAACAGATGATGCAATAGAGATGTCAGCAGATTTTTCTATAAATGCTTATTTTAAGTCTGGTCAGATAGTTAATAAAAAGAGTAATATACAAAGTAATATACAATTAGAGGAATAAAATAAAATTATGCAAAATGATAAACAAAAAAAACAGTTAATTTTAATTGGAGTAATAGTTGCTATAACTGTTGGTATACTGTTTTTTAATAAAAAAGGAAGTTCAAAATCAAGTATAGCAACAACAGCTTCAAGTGTTCCTGTCGTTACTATTGGTAAGCAATTTCAAGGAATTGAAAATTTGAATTTGAGTGTATTATTAGAGAATAGTTTTGTTGATTTGGAAAAAGTAGAAGGATATCCTATTGATCCGGGAGATGTAGGAAGAAATAACCCATTTATTCCATATGAATAGGGGGTTTATCACAAAAACTATTCCAGAATTATTGCAAGAAAACGGTTATATCACCGCGGAACAGTTAGTTGCTCTTGAGAAAGAATCTTCAGAACAAAACAGACCGTTAGAAAAACTTGTTTTAGAACAAGGGATTATTACAGAAGAAGATCTAATTAAATTAAAAGCAAAAGCGTTAGATGTTCCTTATGTAGATTTGATGGGAGAACAGATTTCTGTTGATATTCTCAAGGAATTTCCCAAAAAAATAGCCGTTCAATATAATTTTATTCCATTTAAGAAAGTTGATAATTGCGTTTATGTTGCGATGGCTGATCCCGAAGACACGAGAGCGTTAGAGGCATTGAAATTTATTGCGTTGAGAAAAGGTATTGATTGGAAGATTTTTCTTACTTCTCCGGCAATGTTGCAAGAAGCTCTTCATCAGTACAGCAGTTTAACAGCTGAAGTTGGTAAGGCTCTAGAAATTTTAAAAGAAGAAAAAGAACAAGAGGAAATAAAAGAATCTAAAGGGAAGCAAATTACCGCTGCGGAAGTGGAAAGAATTGCTCAAGAGGCTCCTATCAGCAAAGTAGTTTCTGTAATCTTGAAGCATGCAGTTGAAGGAAGAGCCAGTGATGTTCATATAGAGCCAGTAGAAAAAGAATTGCGAGTGCGATACAGAGTTGATGGTCTTCTTTATACAAGTCTGGTGCTTGCAAAAAGAATTGCTCCTTCGGTAGCAGCTAGAATAAAAGTTTTATCAAATTTGAAATTAGACGAACAACGTAAGCCTCAAGATGGAAGATTTCACATAGATATTGATGGGAAGGGAATTGATTTACGAGTTTCTACCTTGCCGATAGCGGATGGTGAAAAAGTTGTGATTAGAATTCTAGATAAGACAGCGGGAATAAAAAAACTCACTGATTTAGGATTTGATACTAAAAGTCAGAAAATTCTTGAAAAATCTTTGCAAAGTCCATATGGAACAATTCTCGTAACGGGACCAACTGGATCAGGAAAGTCAACTACTCTTTATGCTATGATGAACATTCTTAATAGCGAAGGGGTTAATATCATTACGTTGGAAGATCCTGTTGAATATCGTATGGAAGGGATAAACCAAAGTCAGATACGCCCAAAGATTGGATATACTTTTGCGTCTGGATTGCGCTCTATATTGCGTCAAGATCCAGATGTTATAATGGTAGGAGAGATTCGCGATGGAGAGACCGCAGAACTTGCAACACATGCTGCACTAACAGGACATTTGGTTCTTTCAACTTTACACACTAATAGTGCAGTAGGGGCAATTCCTCGATTGATTGATATGGGGATAGAGCCGTTTTTATTATCCTCGGCATTAAATGTTATTATCGCTCAACGACTTGCGAAAAAAATATGTGAACACTGTAAAGAAGTTGTAGAGGCTCCAGAGAATGTGATCAACGATATTAAAAAAGAGTTATCATTGATAGGGGATGCTACTTTGAGAGAAAAGTTTTCAAATATTGAGATAAAATTATATAAAGGCAAAGGGTGTAAACATTGTTCGCAGAAAGGGACCAAAGGACGAGTGGCGATTAGTGAGGTATTAGTTATGACTCCAAATCTTGTTCAAATTACTTCTAAAAACCCTTCTGATGATGATATTCTTCAAGAAGCTACTACTCAAGGAATGATTACGATGAAACAAAACGGTTTTATGAAGGCTGTTCAGGGCGTTATTTCTTTAGAAGAAGTCTTAAAATTAATAATGGAGTAAAAATATGGATAATAAAACTGTCCTAATTGTTGAAGATGATTTGTTTATACTTAATATGTATGTGACAAAGTTAAAGTCCGTTGGTTTTACAGTTGAATCTGCCGAAGATGGAACATCTGCGATAGAGATAGCTAAGAGAATAATTCCAGATGTTATTTTATTGGATGTGATTATGCCAGTTATGGATGGGTTTGAAACTTTAGCGCAAATCAAAAAAGAAGAAAGATTAAAAAATATTCCAATTATTTTATTAACTAATTTAAGTCAGAAACCTAATATAGAAAAGGGATTGAAGATGGGAGCAGTAGATTATATTATTAAAGCTCACTTTACTCCCTCGGAGGTTGTGGACAAAATAAAGAAAGTGTTGTACTCCTCCGCTAAATAAATTCTGCTTCCATATAATATACTTTGTAGCTTCTTGTTTAATTGGCTTAATAAAAAGTATCTATTATAATAGCTACGGAGTATATACTATAAATAATTTGAAATAAAAAGCGAAGGAATATAAACGATGGCAAGTAAACAAGAAAGTTTAGCAAAATTAGACGAATTATTAGAAAATGTTCTCAAAGAGGGAGCATCCGATTTACATTTGGGAGTTGGTATCCACCCGACATTGAGGATAGATGGAAGTTTAGTCCCTTTGATGCTATATAAAGCATCTTCTACCGAGGAATTGGATATAATTGTTGATGCGATAACGAATGAACGGCAAAGAAAAGAGTTTGAGACGAGTGGAGATGTAGATTTTTCTATGTCTTCAAAAGGAAACTCAAGATTTAGGGTGAGCATATATAAACAGCGAGGGCAAATCGCGATAGCGATGAGACTGATTCCTATTAGAATTCGGACAATTAAAGAGTTGGGATTGCCTGTTGCATTGAAAGAATTTACTCGTTTAAGTCAGGGATTATGTTTAATAGTAGGACCATCTGGATCAGGGAAATCAACTACTTTAGCTGCGTTGATTGATGAAATAAATCACACAAGATCGGAACATATAGTGACAATAGAGGATCCTATAGAATATTCTTTTGTTCAAGATAGATGTATTATAAACCAAAGAGAAGTTATGGTTGATACAGAATCATTTCCGCGAGCACTTCGTTCTATGCTTAGAGAAGATGCAGATGTTGTAATGGTTGGAGAAATGAGAGATCTAGAAACTATTCGGACAGCTATTACTGCTGCAGAAACAGGTTGTTTAATTTTTGCTACTTTGCATACCAATGATGCCGCGCAATCAATTCACAGAATCATAGATGCATTTCCTGCTCACCAACAAAATCAAATTAGAACTCAATTAGCGGGATCTTTAGTGGGTGTCGTGTCTCAAAGATTAGTCCCTAGAATTAATGGAGGAAGAGTACCAGCGGCAGAAGTAATGTTTGTTAATGTAGCAATTAGAAACATTATTAGAGAAAATAAAATCCATCAATTAGATCTTGTTATTGAAACAGGAGCTGAAGATGGAATGATTACAATCAATAAGAGTTTGTCAGAACTTGTAAGGCATGGGATTATATCTATGGAAAATGCGAAGTTCTATTCTACAAATGTTAATAATCTAAAAATGTTAGTAAAATAAATGGAATTCAATTATAAAGTTAAAACAACTGCAGGGGAAATTAGAACAGGAACTGTGGATGCTACTAATGAGCAGGTTGCCGTAGAGGCGTTAAGCAGAAGAAATTTTACGATTATATCTATTATTCCTGCTGGAAAAGGGATGTCATTTGAAATCTCATTTTTAAATAGAGTTAAGAGAAAAGAACTTGTTGTTTTTTCCCGTCAACTTGCAACTTTAACTGAAGCCAAGGTTCCTTTAGTAGAAGCGTTGAATACATTGAGTGCACAAACAGCTGGCAAATATTTTAAGGATGTAATCTATGAAGTTTCAAACGATGTAAATGGAGGGACAGCTTTTTCTTTAGCATTGGCAAAATATCCAAGAGTGTTCTCGGAATTTTATATAAGTATGGTTGAGTCTGGAGAAATTTCAGGTAATTTACAGAATACGTTAGTTTATTTAGCGGATTATTTGGAGAACAATTATGACTTAATGAGAAAAATCAAAGGAGCAATGATGTATCCTGCTTTTATTGTTTCTGCCTTGTTTATTGTGGGAACATTAATGCTCGTTTTTGTCATCCCGCAATTGACTTCTATGCTAATTGAATCGGGGCAAGAACTTCCTGTGGCAACAAAAGCACTTGTTGCAGTAAGCGATTTAATGGTTTCTTTTTGGTGGTTGATTATCCCTGGAGTAGTAGGTTCGACAATAGGAATATATTTGTTAGTGACGAGAACACAACAGGGTAAAGTGGCATGGGATAAAATTATTATTCGTATCCCGGGCGTTAGAGGTATTTTGACGAATATCTATGTGACGAGATTTGCTGAGAATTTTAGTACATTAGTTTCTGCTGGAATACCAATAGTCAAAGCACTAAAAATTACTGGGAATATTGTAGGGAATACAGAATACAAAGAATTAATATATCGTGCTGCAGATAAAGTAGGAACGGGGGAAAATATAAGTTCTGTTTTTGCAAAAAGTAAATTAATCCCTCCTATTGTAAATTCAATTTTGAGTGTAGGGGAACAGACCGGAAAATTAGACAGTGTTCTGAAAAATATAAGTCGTTTTTACAAGAGAGAAGTAGATGCTGTTGTCGGGAATATTACAAAATTAATAGAACCAGCTATGATGATAGTGATGGGTGTAGCGGTGGCAGTTCTTGTTGCTGCTATTCTAATGCCGATTTATAATATGACTCAAGCATTCTAATGAGAAATTATAAGAAAAACAAACTGTGTATAAGTGGTTTTACTATAATAGAAATTCTTGTTATAATTATTACAGTTATTAGTTTGGTTGCATTAGTAATCTGGGGAGTAGGATTTGTGAGGACAAAATTCAGAGATATCAAAAGAACGTCAGACTTTAACGAGATTCAGAAAGCGTTAGATCTTTATAATAATCATAAGGGATGGTTTCCTAAATCAGATGGAAGTATCTGTCTTAATGGATCAGATATCGTGACCCAGAGTTTAATAGATGAAGATGTTTTACTACATGCTGTTCGGGATCCAAAATTCCCCGATCTAGATCCTCAAACATGGCCACCAATGGGTAAGAAAAGTTGCTATTATTATGAATCAGATGGCGCTCATTATTTTCTTGGTTATTGTATTGAAGGAACGATAGGTAATCAATCAGAATGTTTTTATGTCCGTAAATAATAAAATATAAATAGAAAAATATGCATAAGAATAGTATCAAAAAAGGTTTTACATTAGTTGAGATATTGGTTGTTATAGCAATTATCGATCTTTTGGCGACTATTATTATGATTAGTTTGAGCGGGGTCGGCGAAAAAGGAAATAATGCTAGAAGAATAGAAGACATAAGGAGTTTACATACTGCCTTGATTTCTTATTATTATAATGAAACTCCTTATCATTTTCCAAATGCTGCTGATAGTATGTTAGATTCAAGTGAACTTGCGTCAAGTTATATTATCGAAATTCCAGAAGATCCAGATCCTTTAGATAATGGATATTTTTATGAGGCATTTCAGAGAGATGGTTCATCTGCATGTACCACAGCAGGAAATAATTGTAAACAATTTATATTATGTGCTGATTTAGAGCCAGCCGGAGATAGCCAAGTTTTTTGTTGTGACAAAGATGGATGTGTAGATAATGTAGCTACTGGATATTGCTCTACATTGAGTGAATGTCCATAATTTCAAAATATAAATAAAATAAAACCCTCCTTTGCCAAGAAGCTATGGGGGGCGGGGAATAAATATGATTTTAAAAAAAGACAAGTTTAAAGCGTTTACATTAGTGGAGTTGTTAGTCGTCATATCTATTATCGGACTTCTTGCTACGATCGTATTGGTAAGTTTGAGTGGAATTGGTGAAAAAGGGAATAACGCTAAGAGATTGTCTGATTTGAGAGGTATTCATACAGCATTGATTGCGAGTTATTATAAAGATGTCCCTTATCATTTTCCTACGGCAGCGGAAGGAACTGCACAATTAGTGACGGACAATTTATTAAATACAAACCCAGTTGATCCTGATTCAGGTAATAATTATACTTATACGCCAGTAAGCAGGGCAGGAGCTACAGGATGTCTACTGACTACTTGTAAAGACTTTACTTTATGTGCGGGATTAGAGCCGTATAATGCATCTGGAGTCCCAACTAATTATTTTAAGTGTGATAAAGATGGATGTGCGGAATCTGCTACTTGTCCATAGTTAATTAACTAATTTAATAAAGTATATCCCTATTTATTACTGGGATTACAAAAAAGAGAAAGAGAGGTGAATAGTATGAAAAAAATAAATGAAAAAGCGTTTACGTTGATAGAACTTTTGGTTGTAATAGCTATCATCGGTATTCTCGCGACTGTTGTGTTGGTTAATCTTTCTAGCACAAGAGAAAGAGCAAGAGACGCAAGGAGAAAGAGCGATCTTTCAAATATAAGATTGGCATTGGAGATGTATTATGATGCTCAATCTATTCCAGCATATCCCGCTGAAACGGGATGGACTGCAGCCATTGATACATACATGTCTGGTGGAGCTACTCCTACAGATCCAAGAGGATCAACTTATGTGAACAGCGGTGCTTATTGTTATAAATTAAACTCAGATGGAAACGGCTATGAAGTATGTGCTCTATTGGAAGGCGTAGGGACAGATACAGCAACATCAAGCATATGTTTACCAACAGAGGGATCTACTGTTTGTGATACCGATCTCGCTGCTTCTTAGTCAAATCTATTATTATGATTTCTTTGATTATTGCTATAGTAGGTCTTTTGATTGGCAGTTTTCTGAATGTAGTGATATTTAGGAACAAGAATGGAGAACAAATTTCACAGGGGCGGTCTCACTGCCCCTTGTGTGGAAGGGTTCTATCTTGGTATGAATTGATTCCTGTTTTTAGTTTTCTGATGCAGAGTGGTAAATGTCGTGGCTGCAAAAATAAAATATCTTGGCAATACCCAATTGTTGAGATTTTTACAGGAGTTGCTTTCTTTTCAGGGTGGCAATTTTATTTAAGTAAGCAGATATTTCAGAATTCAGTTTTATTCTGGTGTTATGTCTTATTAGTTTTGTTTTGGATTGCGACCTTGGTTGCAATTTTTGTTTATGACTTGAAGTATCTTGAAATTCCTATAAGTTTTTTATTGTGGGGAATAATTTTTGCGGTTGCTGTAGTATCTGTCCGAGATATAAATTTATATTTTATATCAAATAGTTTTGTTATAACCAACAGTACTGTTATTTCAGGAATTATGGGGGCATTAGTGGCAGGTGGATTTTTCTTTATACTTGTAGCTACTTCACATGAAAGATGGATGGGGAAAGGAGATATTTATATAGGTGCAATTATCGGAATGGTAGTAGGATGGCCATTGATTCTTGAGGCGTTGATGATTTCTTTTATATTGGGGGCTATCGTGGGGATATTTTTAATGTTATTAAAAGGAAAGAACTTAAAAACAAAAATCGCTTTTGGACCATTTTTAGTTCTTGGAGGAATGATCGTTTTATTATGGGGACAACAGATACTAAATCTGTATTTAAAAATTTTATAGTTCAATGAAAAATAAATTTATTTTAGGAGAAAGAAGATATTTATCTGGGTTTACATTGATTGAAATGTTGATCGTCTTAACCATAGTTGGGATGTTGACTGTTTCAATGTTGCTTAGTAGGGGAAACACGGAAACTCGTGCTCAACTTTTCAATGTAGCGAAAGATGTTGCACTTGCTGTTAGAGAAGCAGAAGGATTAACAATGATGACACTTGAAGAAAGTGCATCAATTCCTTGTGGTTTTGGAGCGTTTTTTCAGTATTCGTCACAAGAGAGTTTGAATACATATACTGCTTCACAAAAGATATTTTATGAAAATACCTCAGAAAGTGAATGTCTCGGAAGTGTAAATATGACATGGGGAGATGTTCTGGGAGATGAGGTAGAAACAGAAAAAAGCATGAAAGATTTTAGCGGTCAGGGAGTTGTAATTAGTGACATCAAAGCTGGTGGAATATCAATTGCTGAAAATCCAAGTGGCGATTTCTGGACAGGCGAAATATCATTATTTTTTGTTCCTCCGGAACCGATAGCATATGTAAATGGAAGTGCATCTTCTGATAATTTTCCAGTAGAAATAGTAGTTGGAATAAAAGGTGTAAATTGTAGAACAAATTTTGATAATGATAATTGTAAAATAGTAAGAATAAATCAATTAGGGTATGTTTCTATTGACTAAAATACATCAAGGGAATCAAAAAAATAGCAAATCTTTTTCTTTGCTGGGAGTTATGATTGCTATATTTATTATTACAACAGGAATTGTTGGGGTAATTGGTCTGATAACAAATACGATTTCACGTTCAAAAATTACGGGGCATAGAGTGATTGCAACTGGGTTAGCTCAAGAGGGGATTGAAATAGTTAAAGATATTCGGGGGACTAATTGGATGAATGGAGATGCATGGGATGATGGGATAATTGATGGGACATATCAGGTGAGCTATTTGATGACAGGATTGTTAGATAATGGGTCTTTCCCTCTTTCTGAAAAAATGAGATTTTCAACAAGTGGAGATGGGTATTCTGTGTGTAATCCTGTTGTTCCGGCATGTTTGGCGACATTTGATCAAGAAACTATTTTTACAAGAATAGTGGAAATTTTACATAATCCGGATGGAGATGCAAGTACGGAAGATATTATGTCAAAATGTACGGTATCGTGGGAAGAGAGAGGGAATGTTCAAAATGTTATAATTGAAAATTGGTTATATAATTGGAGATCATGAAAAAAACAAAATCACTTATCTCATTAGATAATAAATGTCTAACTGGGTTTACAATCATAGAGATATTGGTAGCAGTGTCTTTATTTTCTTTAGTCATAGTGACAATTTTGACGACATTTTCAAAAATTACTGCAGTTCAATTTGAAGTGTCTGATATGCAAAATTTACAGGATAATGCGAGATATATTTTTGATTCCATCTCTCGGGAAACTAGAACGGCCGTTTTTGATAGTAGCAGTTCGTGTATTAGTGCTGAACATGTCTTTGAGACTAATGGCGATAATGATTCCCTAAAATTTTTAGATCATTATGGAAGATGTATAGAATACACTTTAACAGAGAATGATAAAATTATTAAAATTATTGATGATGATGTGGCAGGTGCTTTAGATATTATGTCGGAAGATGTTGAAGTTGATGAATTTAAAATTTTTGTCAGAGATGATATTTTGAATGGGCAACATCCTTTTCTTACTTTTCATATTGTGTTGCAAAATCCTAATTATGTTAATTTAAGTGGAGAAGTAGATGAATCAAAAAAAATTCGTTTCCAATCCTCTGTTTCAACAAGAGCAAATCCATAAATATTTTTCTTCAAAGTCGCGGAAGTTAAATGCTGATATCTCAATCTTGTTATCTGTGATAATATTATCGGGTATCCTTGCCGTTGGTCTTGCGATTTCTTCATGGGTGGCGATCGGTTTTAGATTGTCCAGAAATGTCTCTTTTTCCTCAGTGGCATATTATGCTGCGGAAAGTGGGATGGAGCAGTTGCTATATGATGTTGTTGTAAACGAAGCGACTCCTCCTCTTGGAGAATATAATTCTGTCACTTTTGACAACGGAGCATCTTTTACTGTGAGTGTGACATCAACAGATTTTTTCAAAGCTCGTTCCAGAGGGACTTATCAAAAGGCGAATAGGCAGGTTGAAATACAATGGCCGGGGAAAGTGTGGTAAGGTAAAACGGATCAACACAGATGTAAAACATCAGCCCGCTGGCTGATCACCCTGCGGGGTGAGATGCTCACAGATCACGGATACATCATTCGGGCAATTAACACTATGAAAACTAAAGAAGCGAAAAAGAGGATAAATGTTTTGAAAGATCAGTTGAAAGAGGCTGATCATGCTTATTATGTTTTAGATAATCCAGTTATGTCCGATGGGGCTAGAGATACTCTAAAAGATGAATTAGAAAAACTTGAAAAACAATTTCCTCAATTCATAACTTCAGATTCTCCAACTCAGCGCGTGGGAGGAAAGGCATTAGGAAAGTTTGAAAAAGTTAAACATGGTGTGAAAAAATATTCTCTTGATGATGTTTTTTCTTTTGAAGAAGTATTGGAATTTGATAAACGAGTAAAGAAATTTTTGAAATTACCAGAAGATTCTGATGTTGAATACAGCTGTGAACTGAAAATTGATGGACTTAATATGTCCTTAATTTATAAGAACGGAATTCTTGATAAAGCTGTCACACGTGGCGACGGTGTCGTCGGTGAAAATGTGACGCATACGGTGAGGACAATAAAAAGTATTCCACTGGCATTAAGAGAAAAAGTGGATATTGAAGTGGGAGGGGAAGTATATATGCCGGTTAAATCATTTGAAGAATTAAACCAAAGGCAGGAAAAATTGGAAGGACAGATGTTTGCTAATCCACGCAACGCGGCGGCAGGGACAGTTCGTCAACTTGATCCAAAAGTTGCTAGTGAAAGAGATTTAAACATGTTTGTATATTCTGTCAGCAGTGGGATTGATGCGGAAACTCAACAGGAGATACTGAAAATTTTGAAAAAATTAGGTTTGAGGATAAATTCAGAGTATAAACTGTGTAGTAATATTCAGGAAACAAAGAATTTTTTTGATAAAATAGCACATCAAAAAGAGAAATTGCCATATAATATAGATGGGATTGTGATTAAAGTAAACTCTGTTAATTATCAGAAACGACTAGGAACAACCGCAAAACATGTTCGTTGGGCATGCGCGTATAAATTTATGGCAGAACAGGCGGCGACGATCGTTGAAGATATTCAACTTCAAGTAGGGCGAACAGGAGTTTTAACACCAGTAGCTCATTTGCAACCAGTCACTGTCGCAGGTTCGGTCGTGTCTCGAGCAACTCTTCACAATGAAGATGAAATTAAGAAGAAAGATGTGAGAGTTGGAGACACTGTGATTATACAAAAGGCTGGAGATATAATCCCAGAAGTTGTGGAAGTGCTGATGAAAATGAGACCAGAAAAAACTCATCCATTTGTTATGCCAAAAATATGTCCAGTTTGTGGATCAAAATCTGTCAGAGTAAAAGGAGAAGCGGCTACAAGATGTTCTAATAAAAAATGTTTTGCGAAAAAGCGTGAAGAAATAATTCATTTTGTTTCAAGAAAAGGGATGGACATAGTTGGGATGGGGGATAGGATTGTTGAAAATTTAATTGAACGATGTTTGATAAAAGACATCGCGGATATTTATGATTTGAAAAAAGGTGATCTAATGTTGTTAGAAGGATTTGCTGAAAAAGCGACACAGAATTTAATGGAGGCGATAGAGAAAAGCAAGAAAGTAGAATTAAGAAAATTTTTATTCGCACTGGGGATTAGATTTGTGGGAGAAAAAATTGCAGACCTGTTGGCAAAAAAAATAAGCAGAATTTGCTGTAATCAGAGCAACATATCAAATACGATAACCGTTCAAGAACTGGCAATTATGATACAAAAAATGTCAGCGGAAGATGTCAAAGATATTGAAGGAATAGGGGAAAAAGTAAGCGTGAGTATTCAGGAATGGTTTCAGAAAGAGGAAAATATAGATCTACTAAATAAATTTCAGAATAGAGAAATTAGGTTGTCTATTCCCAGAAATGATGATAAACTAAAGAAACTTAATGGGAAAACTTTTGTTTTAACTGGAACATTGAGCGGGATGTCCAGAGAGGAAGCTAAAGAAAAAATTAACGCGTTGGGAGGAAATGTTTCTAATAGTGTAAGCAAGAAAACAGATTTTGTTGTTGCGGGGGAGAAGGCTGGGAGTAAGGTTGGGAAAGCAGAGGGGTTGGGAGTAAGAGTGATTGGAGAAAGTGAATTTGAAAAAATAATTTGATGAGGATAGAGATTGACCAATCAAACAAGATAGAACAAACTAACAAAGACACTGTTATTGGTTTGTCCAACAGCAAAGTTTTTACCGTTATTATAAAAAGACAAACTAAAAGAAAGTTGCAAAAAGATTTTAGAAAACAAAACCAGCCAAGATTATTTGTTTATCTAGTTTTTATTTCAAGTGTAGTTTTACTCTTGAATTATGCAAAAATAAAAAATATTTCAGAAATTGTTATTGATGAAGAATATTCTGGATATGAAAAATTCTTTAAGCAAGCATTTTTAAGAATGTATAGTAAATCCCATAAAAAAATTCCCAATGTTAGAATTGGAAATATTGGGAAAAAGTCCGGAGCTCATTATATTAGTTATTTAACGATGAAAAAGAAGATAAAGGCAAACGTAGAATTAACTTATAGTGAAATTAAAAATTTATGCTTAAAAAAACTGGACGCTTAAACGCCAGTTAAGGCGGTGCAGCGTCCCAAGTCTTTTCTAATTTGTATTATAATGTATAATACAATAAATGTCAAGTTAAATAATTGAGAATAAAATAGTCATCATTAATATTATATATGGATAAAGAATTAGTAAAACATATTGCAGAGCTTGCTAGGATAGAACTCACAGATAAAGAGGAGGAGCTTTTTGCTGGACAACTTCAGTCTGTGCTGGACTACTTCGAGCTATTAAAAGAAATTGATACGTCTGCAATAACAGTGGATGTTACCAAAAGCTGTAACACAGAACAGACCAGATTAGATAATCAGGAATCTTTGGATAGGGATTTTGATAGAGATATTTTATTGGGTGACGTTCCGGAGATGGAGGGCGGGGCGGTTAAGGTGAAAGCAGTTATGTAGGGGTTCAAAATCTTGAACCCGCGTCGTAGCATTATAACAATTTCAAATTTCAAATTTCATCCCAAGTCATGCGACGGGACAAGAATTTCAAAAAAAATCCAAATGACAAATATTTAAATATTAAAAACAAGTGATCAAACAACTACACAATCAACTGGCAAACAAAGAAATAACATGTACTGAAATAGTACATGGGTATTTGGATGTGATAAAAAATACTAATAAAAAATTCAATTCTTTTATCACAATCTGTGAAGAAGAAGCGTTGGAGCAGGCTAAAAAAGTTGACGCGAAAATTGCGAAAGGGGAGAAAATAGGACAATTAGAAGGGATTCCGATTGCTATAAAAGACAATATCGTTGTCAAAGGGGTTAAGTCAACTGCTGGATCAAAAATTCTAGAAAATTACGTCTCTCCTTATGATGCACATGTAATAGAAAAATTGAAAAAAGCAGGAATGATTATTATCGGAAAAACTAATTGTGATTCTTTCGGTCATGGTGGTGGAAATGAAAATTCAGATTTTGGAGCAGTGCATAATCCGTGGGACTTAGAACGTGTCCCGGGGGGATCAAGTGGAGGATCTGCTGTTGCTGTTGCGAGCAAACAATGCCCAATCGCTTTGGGTTCGGACACTGGTGGATCATTAAGACATCCTGCGTGCTGGTGCGGAATCTCTGCGTTGAAACCAACTTACGGGAGAGTAAGTAGAAATGGTCTAATTGCTTTTGCCTCATCAACCGATGTCATCGGACCGATGGCACAATCAGTGGAGGATGTGTCATTGATTTTTGAAAACATCGCTGGATGGGATAAAAATGATGCTTCTTCTGTAAATGTTCCTATTGAAAATTATTCGCAATTAGATAAAAAAGATTTATCTGGAATTAAAATTGGAATTCCCAAAGAATATTTTGCGGAGGGGATGGATCAAAATGTCAGAGATGTAATTGATGTGGCGATTAAAAAAATAAAAGAATTGGGAGCGGAAATTGGTGAAGTAAGTTTACCACATACGAAATATGCTGTTGCTTGTTATTATATAATTGCTCCAAGCGAAACCAGTACAAATCTTTCAAGGATGGATGGGATAAGATTTGGGAAGCGAAGTGAAAACGCTAAAAATCTTTTTGAGACTTATTCAAAAAGTAAAGCAGAAGGATTTCATCAAGAAACGAAACGAAGGATTATTTTGGGAACATTCGCACTATCGCATGGATACTACGATGCATATTATACTAAAGCTCAAAAAATTAGGGAGCTTATTAAAGATGATTTCAAAAAAGCATTTGAAAAATTTGATTGTCTACTTGCACCAATTGCTCCACATGTTGCTTATAAAATTGGAGAGCATGTATCCGACCCAATTAAAGCATATTTAGAAGATATGTATCTTTCTGCTTCTAGCTTAGCAGGAATACCGAGCCTTGCTGTCCCCTGTGGTTTTGTAAAATCTGAAAATTCTGATAAAGAACTCCCAATCGGATTTCAACTTTTAGGAAATTGGTTTGGAGAGAAAAAGATTTTAGAAGTGGGACAAGCATACGAAACCTATAACCTATAACCTATAACTCACAACGTATTTATTGTCGTTACAAGTTATGGGTTACAAGTTATGAGTTTTACGTTATAGGAAAAAGATGAGTGAGCAAGATGTAAAAACAATAATAAAAAATTCTGATCCGCATAAAATTTTAACAGAATCTCCCGGATGGACAGTAGATTTTGTAATAAAATTTTTCCAGTCCCAACTGTATAGAGACATCGTATTTTACACAAAAATTATTTTCGTGTTTCTTTCATGTATTTTATTTTATGCAATAGTTCTCTTATATATAAAATCAGAACCGGTTAAGCGATTCAGAAAATATTATAAAGGAACTGCGATTAAAGATATGCCAAAGGGGAAGACACAGAGAGCATGGAATAAAGTTCAAAAACGGCTTGCGACTATGCATGAGGCGGAATATAAGATGGCGGTGATTGAAGCAGAAAAGATATTTGATAATATTCTGCTGATGATAGGATATAAAGGGAATACATTGGGAGATAGATTAAAAACAATAAAGAAAGAACAATTACAAAGTTTGGATGAAGTTTGGAGCGCTCACAAAGTGAGGAATAGAATTGTCCATAACCCAGATGAAAAAATTAGTCTTTCAGAAGCGCAGGAAGCTGTGGGGAAATTTGAAATGGGAATAGAAGAGTTGATTGAATTTGATTTGTGATAGACACAGATCGACACAAATGTGAAACAGATTAACACAGATCACGGATGCGACGAGACGACGCGGGCAATTCGTGAATATGCCCCTACGTGACATTGTCTTTTGTAGGGGTGGTTCATGAACCACCCGCGTCGTTCGTTCGTTGTGTTCAAAACAGAATACAAATAAAAAAGTCACTCCTGAACTAGCGAGGTGGCTTTTTTCTTTTTGGAAAATGTATGTTAGTAATATACAACAAAACAACATCGCCAAACGATGTTGTTTTGTTTTCTGTCGTAATTGATCATTGTGCATTGCACATTGATCATTGAATATAGTAGCAGGAGTGGGAATTGAACCCACGACCTTAGGTTTATGAGTCCTACGCTCTGCCGACTGAGCTATCCTGCCATAGTCAATTTTCAATCAGTATCCTTTATTCTTTTATGGCTGTGCCATTCGTAGCGTAGCAATAAAGATATTGATAAATATACAGGTATTGTATGACCCTTCTTCGCTGAAGCTACGAAGGGCATTCTTCGCTACGCGAAGAATGGTGCACGCAGAGGGAATTGAACCCCCAACCTTGGGCTTAAGAGGCCCCTGCTCTGCCAATTGAGCTATGCGTGCCGAAAAACTTTAGATTTTCGGCTACGACTTCGTCAGATTTCACAAAAATACTTTCACCATAGATGCTACTATGCCTCAAGTATTTTTGCTCGTCTTTCTTGTCTCGCTCGAAAATCTAAAGTTTTTAACGTATTTATATAATATCTTATTTTGCTGTTTTTAGCAATGATCTATAGTTGCTCGTTTAATGAAAATATGCTAAAATAATAGTAGAAAACATGGGCGAATTAAGACTAAACGCAAAATAAAAAAGTGATTGCAGACTCTTTTAAAAAAATATTTTTTTGGATAATTTTAGGAACAATACTATCTGCCATATCCCTGATTGCAATAGTGATGTTCGTAAATCCCTATTGCGAAGGGCATTTGGGAAAAGTGCTATTTTTTATTAGTATTTTTTTGTTTTTTCTTGGCATCTTTACGATAATGGGATTCTATTTACGACAGTGGATCATCCATAAAAAAACCTGCTTGTCTTGTATAAGAGATTCTTTCAGACAAGGGATTCTGTTTTCACTAATACTGACAGTTCTGTTATTTCTACAAATGATCGGAATGTTTAATTGGGGATCAATTATTCTAACGATGGGGGTAGGAATTGTGGTAGAAGGTATATTAGCAAAAATGTAATTATGATAAATCAACTTCAAACAATACAAAAAGAGTGTCTGGAGGCAATTAAAAATTGTCAGAGCCTTGCTGATGTTGAAAAAGTTCGTGTTGAATTTTTAGGTAGAAAAGGGAAATTACCGATACTATTAAAACAAATTGTCGGTTTATCTGATGATCAGAAAAAAGAGATAGGGCAGAAATCCAATCAAGTTAAACAAGATTTAGAAAAAAATCTAAATAATAAAATTGCAGAGTTAGAAAAAGAATCAATAGAAGAAGAATTAAAGAATGAATGGATTGATGTGACTCAACCATCTTTAAATCCGCAAAAAGAAGGGCATTTACATCCATTAACTCAAGTTCAAAAAACAGTAGAAGATATTTTTATTTCTATGGGGTTTATGGTTCTAGATGGTCCAGAATTGGAATCAGAATATTACAATTTTGAAGCATTGAACATTCCATCATGGCATCCAGCGAGGGATATACAAGACACGTTTTATGTCAAAAGTCAAAAGTCCTTAAAGTCAAAAGTCACGATGGATGTTGGAAAAGAAAACACGAACAGGCTGTTGATGAGGACACATACAAGCCCTGTGCAGGTGCGGACGATGCAAAAATATGGGGCCCCGTTGAGATCAATTTTTCCTGGGAGAGTTTTTAGGAACGAAGCGACGGATGCGTGTCATGACCATACTTTTTATCAAGTAGAAGGTTTAATGGTTGATGAAGATATATCTGTTGCTAATTTGATTGCAACAATGCAAACATTATTAAAAGAAATTTTTGAAAAAGACGTAAAAGTGAGATTAAGACCCGGATATTTTCCGTTTGTTGAACCCGGTTTTGAGGTAGATTTAAGTTGTGTTTTCTGTAATGGAAAAGGATGTAGAATCTGTAGCAATACAGGATGGATTGAATTTTCTGGAGCGGGGATGGTGCACCCGAATGTTCTAAAGGCAGGCGGGGTTGATCCAGAAAAATATAGTGGATTTGCTTTTGGTTTTGGTATTACACGGTTAGTTATGATGAAATATGGGATTGACGACATACGATTGTTGTTGAATGGGGACTTACGGTTTCTACGGCAATTTTAGTAAAAGTTAATTAGTTACTTAGGTAATTAGTTAATTAGTTAATTAGGCGACAAGTTACATAGGTAATTAGTAGATCAGTAAGTCAACTAATAAAATTTTTGAAAAGTAAACAGAACGTTCAAAGAAAATAAATTATATCTAACTAATCAACTAATTGACTAAGTACCTAATGAACTAACATGAAGATATCATTAAACTGGCTCAAGGAGCTTATAAAAATTTCAGATGACATTACACCAAAAGAAATTGGGGAGTCTTTAACGTTAAAAACTGTTGAAGTTGAAGGGATTGAAAAACAGGGAGAGAATCTTGATGGGGTGGTAGTTGGTGAAATTTTAGAGATTAAAAAACATCCTGATGCTGATAAATTAAATATTGCTCAAGTAGATGTAGGGGAAGATAAAAGTCGACAGATTGTCTTTGGACAGATGTTGGAGATGAAAGTGGGATATAAAATTCCAGTTGCTTTAGCCCCAACAGTTTTACCAGGAGGAATGGAAATTAAAAAATCTAAATTACGTGGTGAAACATCAGAGGGCATGCTTTGTTTTGATCAGGAACTGGGATTATTGAAAGAGGGTATAAGCATTCATTTTTTCGATGAAACTGTAAAAAATGGAACACCCATAAAGGAGGCATTGGGATTAGACGATGTTGTTTTTGATATTGATAATAAATCACTTACGAATAGACCAGATTTGTGGGGGCATGCGGGAATAGCGAGAGAGATATATTCAATTTACAATGATCAATGTTCAATGATCAATGACAAAAAAATAAACGATTTACGGAAAAGCGAAGGCGTGTCAGAAATAAAAGTGGATGTGCAGAATCAGGAGCTGTGTCCGCGGTATATGGCAGTAAGTATGTCTGGGATAAAAATAGGGGCGTCTCCGCAGTGGATGCAGAATAGGCTGTTGGCAGTGGGGATGAGACCGATAAATAATATAGTTGATGTGACGAATTATGTGATGTTGGAGTTGGGACAACCGATGCATGCCTTCGGCAAGTCAAAAGTCAAAAGTCAAAAGTCAAAAGTCACGATAACGATTAGAAGCGCGCGAAATGGTGAAATGATTACGACACTTGATGGGGAAGAGAGGGAATTGGATAGTGAGATGTTAGTGATTGCGGATGGGGAAAAGGCGATTGCTGTTGCGGGGGTTATGGGTGGGGAGAATAGTGAAATAGATGAAAAGACTACCGACATTATTCTTGAGTCGGCGAATTTTGAGAAAGTTAACAATAGACAAACTGCTACAAAACTTGGGTTGCGAACAGAAGCTGTGATGAGATATGAAAAAGGTTTGGATCCAAATTTGACGGAGCAGGCTTTGGTGCGATGTGTGGAATTAATTCAGCAGATGATTCCTGAAGCAAAAATTTCAAGTGAAGTTGTAGATATTAAAACAGAATCAAAATCTGTCCCACCAATAGAAGTTTCCATAAATTATATTAACAAAAAAATAGGTGCAGATATTCCTGCAAAAAGAATTATAGAGATTTTAGAATCATTGGGTTTTGGTGTAAAAACAGACAATTTTGTGTCTGGTAATTCTAATAATGTAAAAGAAGACTGTATTATGCAAATTTCTGTTCCATCATGGCGCGCAACGGGGGATGTGAGCATTAAAGAAGACATCGTTGAAGAAGTAGCGAGGATTTACGGGTTTGATAACATTGTTCCAACCTCTCCAGAAGTAGCATTGACGGTTCCTGAAAGGAATAAAGAGCGTGAGTTGATATATAAAATTAAGGAGATACTTAATGGGCGGGGGATGGTAGAAGCAAGTAACTATTCTTTTGTGAGTGATGAATATTTTGAAAGAATGGGTTTTAGTCATAGTAATTGTGTAGAGATAGTTAATCCAATTTCTGCTGATTCTAAATTTTTACGTCCTAATTTAATTTCCGGATTGCTTAAAAATGCAAAAGATAATTTACGTTTTGAAAAAGAATTTTCTATGTTTGAGATTGGATCAGTTTTTAGAAATATTGAAGGAAATATACCTGCGGGAATTTCAAATTTCAAATCCATTCGGCAAACTCAGGACAGGTTTCAAATTTCAAATAATAACGACGAGACGAAAGAAAAAGTTAAATATTTGCCATGGCAGGAAAAATTTGTTACTGGAATTGTTGTGACAGATAAATCTGCAGTTCCGTTTTATGAAGCGAAAAACGTGGCAGAGGGGTTGTTGCAGGAGTTGGGAGCTGAGTATGATGTTACTGAGGATATTGTTCAGCAAGAATGGGGGCATCCGTATAGAATTAAGAATTATGAATTAAGAATTAAGAATACGAAATTGACGAATGCTGGGGGACAGAATTTGGGATGTATTGCAGAGGTAAGCCCTGTTGTTGTTAGGAAGATGGGGATTAAAAATGCAAGAGTGGCTGTGTTTGAATTTTCACTGAAAACATTATTATTGGGGACGACAAGATGTGATAAAAAATATAAGAAAATTTCTAAGTTCCCATCTATATTAAGGGATATAGCTATTATAGTTGATAAAAAGAAATTAGCTAAAAAAATTATACAGGCAATTAGTGATGAAGCTGGGGAATGTCTTGCGAATGTGGAATTATTTGATTATTATGAAGGAGGTAAATTGGCGGAAAGTAAGAAAAGTTTGGCATTTCATCTGATGTTCCAGTCCTCTGAAAAGACACTTAGTGATCAAGAGATAGATAAGACATTTAAAAAGATAACTAATAAATTAGAAAAAGAATTCAAAGCTGAATTAAGGAAATAACATTTATGGAAAAGAAGAACAAAAAAAATAGTTATAGTGCTGCGAATATTCAAGTTCTTGAGGGACTTGCACCTGTTCGGAAAAGACCTGGGATGTACATCGGTGGGACAGGGATTGAGGGGCTACATCACCTGATTTGGGAAGTTGTTGATAATGCGATGGACGAGGCATTGATAGGAGAGTGTAATGATATTAAAATTGAATTGCTCCCAGATAACGAAGTCCGAATTTCAGATAATGGACGAGGGATTCCAGTTGATATACACAAGCAGACGAAAAAATCTGCGCTTGAAACCATTATGACAACTTTACATGCAGGAGGAAAATTTGAAAATGAGGGATATAAAATATCTGGAGGATTGCATGGAGTGGGGGTCTCTGTTGTGAACGCGCTTTCAATTTGGACAAAAGCAGAAGTAAGATTAAATGGTAAATTATACATGCAGGAATATAAGCAGGGAAAGCCAGTTAAGCCTGTAAAAGCGATTGGAAAAGCGACTGGAAGAGGGACTACTATATCATTCAAACCTGATCCAGAAATTTTTGATATGATTGAATTTAGCTGGAATACAATTCTGTCACGACTACGACAACAAGCGTATTTGACGAAGGGTGTGAAAATTAAAATAGAGGACTCGCGTGGAGATAAAAAGAACCAATATTCTTTCTTTTTTGAAGGAGGAATTTTAGCGTATGTTGATTATTTGAATAGAGGGAAAGATGTTAGAGGGAACAAAACGTTTTTTGTTGAGAAAATTATTAGTGAAAGCAGTGTCAGTGTGGCAATTGCGGTCAGATATAATAGTGGATATAAGGAACACATTATGTCATTTGCGAATAATATCTTTACTCCAGATGGAGGAACACATATGGTTGGATTTAGAACTGCTCTGACAAGAATTATCAATGATTATGGCAGAAAAACCAACTTTCTTAAAGATAAAGATGCTAATTTTACTTCTGATGACCTGCGAGAAGGACTTACGGCTGTAATTAGTATAAAACTTCCTCAACCACAGTTTGAAGGACAGACAAAATCAAAACTTGGTAATCCTGAAATAAAATCCATAGTTTCAGGTATTATGGGAGAAGCTTTTAAAGAATATCTTGAAGAGAATCCAAATGATGCAAAGGCGGTTTTTGAAAAAATATCTTTGGCAGCACGAGCGAGGATTGCTGCACGAGCGGCGAGAGACTCTGTAATTAGAAAGGGAGCATTAGAAGGGATGGCTTTACCGGGGAAATTGTCTGATTGTTCATGTAAAAGTCCAGCCGAAAGTGAAGTGTATATTGTAGAGGGAGATTCTGCGGGCGGTTCTGCTAAGCAGGGGAGAAACAGAAAATTTCAGGCGATTCTTCCATTAAGAGGAAAACTTTTGAATGTAGAAAGATCGCGTTTGGATAAAATTGTTGCGTCAGATACGCTCAAACCGATTATAATTGCTTTAGGAGCTGGGATCGGAGAAAATTTTAATATAGAAAAATTGCGGTATCACAGAGTGATCATAATGGCAGATGCAGATGTTGATGGAGCTCATATTAGAACATTATTACTAACCCTGTTTTATAGATATTTCCCAGAAATGATTGAAAAGGGCTATCTTTATATCGCACAGCCACCACTATATAAAATCCAGTACGGTAAACAAGTGGTGCATGTTTATACTGATGCGGAAAAAGAAATTGAGATCAAAAAAATCCGTGTGAAGAATAAAGATGCTAATATAGCCATTCAGAGATATAAAGGTTTGGGAGAAATGAATGCTACTGAATTATGGGAGACAACTATGGATCCAGAACATCGTATCATGTTACAAGTAAGTATTGAAGATGCAGAAGAAGCAGATAAAGTTGTAGAGACTCTTATGGGACCAGAGGTTGGTCCAAGAAAAAGATTTATCCAGACACACGCGAAAAGTGTTAAGAATCTTGACATCTAGAACGAATATACACTAAAAAGGACGAATACACACGAATCACGAATTCGTGATTCGTGTGTATTAGTTCTATATTCGTGTTCATTCGTTTTGTTTAAAATTGACATTTTTTGGGTTTTGAGGTAGGATATATGTAATAATTTAAGTTAATATATATACCCCTGAAGGGGTTTTAAAAAATATGAGAAAACCATTTTTTATAGTATGGACATTTCTAAAGGAAGCAAAAGGAGAACTTCAAAAGGTTTCTTGGCTTTCAAGGAAACAGACATTCAATTTTACAGTCGTGGTGATTGCTTTAAGTTTGGTATCAGCAGCTTTTATCGGTGGATGGGATTACATCTTCACTTTTTTAGTTAATAAATTTATACTCTAATGCCTAAACAAACAGCAAATTTTGGAAGAAACTGGTATGTTCTACATACTTATGTTGGATATGAAGAAGCGGTTGCACGAAATTTGCGTCAGAGAATTGATTCTATGGACATGGGAGACAAGATTTTCAATGTTCTAGTTCCGATTGAAAAGAAAATTAAAATTAAGGGTGGGAAGAGAAAAACAGTAGAGGAACATATTTATCCGGGGTATGTTTTAGTGGATATGATAGTAGATGATGCTTCATGGTATGTTGTAAGAAATACTCCACGTGTGACGGGTTTTATTGGATCAGGGAATACTCCGGTTCCGATTTCTCCCGAAGAGATGAAAATTATTCAACAAAAAATTGGTCAGGAAGACGTGAAGTTTAAGATTGATTTTGCCGAAGGGGATGATGTGCGAATTACAGATGGTCCATTCAAAGATACAGAAGGTAAAGTAAATGAGGTTGATGAGACCAAAGGAAAGGTTAGAGTGTTGGTAAATATATTCGGAAGAGAAACACCGGTAGAACTAGACTTTTTGCAGATCAAAAAACTATAGTGAGTATAATAATAGAAGAAGAGAGGCAATGTTAATTGCGATAAATAGAGTGTAAATTAAAAATTAAAAATTAAAAAGTTCAAGGGAATGTCAAAGTTAAATTAAAAAAGATATTTAGTATTTGATATTTTTCATTCCTTTGGTATTTGAGATTTTGATTTTTTAATTTATTCGTTAGACCTCGGTTAAAATTAGATATTTATCAAATTATTAAAAGGAGAATGTTATGGCTAAAGTTGTTAAAGCGGTTATTAAATTACAGATTCCTGCTGGGAAGGCTCAACCGAGCCCTCCAGTTGGACCAGCATTAGGACAACATGGATTAAATATCCAGGATTTTTGTACGAAGTTTAATAATGCTACTAAAGATAGGATGGGAGATATTATTCCTGTAGAAATTTCTGTTTTTGATGACAGGACTTTTGATTTTATTCTAAAAACATCTCCTGCGGCGGAATTATTAAAAAAAGCAGCTGGTATTGAAAAAGGAGCCAAGACTGTCCCACAGGAAAAAGTCGGAAAAATTTCTCAACAACAATTAAGAGAAATCGCTGAAATGAAAATGCAAGATCTCAACGCAAATGATGTTGAAGCAGCGATGCAAATAATTGCCGGAACAGCGAGATCAATGGGAATCGAAGTCAATGAATAGACACGAAGTAGAACGAATATTCACGAATCACGAATTCGTGATTCGTGTGCATTTGTTCTATATTAGTGTCAATTCGTATTATTTTTTAATGAAAAAAATATGTCAAAGAGAATTCAAGAATTGAGGGAAAAATTTAATCAGGGGGAGATGTCTATTGAAGAGGCCATTAAAGCTATCAAGGAAAACGCGAATGCTAAATTTGATGAAACAGTTGAAGTACATGTAAAATTGGGTATTGATTTGAAAAAACCAGATCAGAAAGTTCGAGCTTCTGTTAATTTGCCACATGGAACTGGCAAGACAAAAACAGTAGCGGTTTTTACTTCCATGAAACAAGATGAAGCAAAAGAAGGTGGTGCAGACTTGGTGGGAGCAGATGATTTAATAGAAGAAATTAAAAAAACTGGAAAAGTAAATCAAGAAGTTATAATTGCCACTCCAGAGATGATGCCTAAATTAGCAAAAATTGCTAAAATTTTGGGGCCTAAAGGGTTGATGCCAAGCCCAAAATCTGGAACTGTGACGGAAAATGTTAAAGATATCATTAAAGCGATCAAAGCTGGGCAAGTGGAGTTTAGATCAGATGATTCGGGTAGCACACATGCTCCATTAGGGAAAGTTTCTTTTGATGAAAATAAATTAGTGGAAAATTTCTCTGCTTTTATTGAAGCATTAAGAAAAGCAAAACCAGAATCACAAAAAGGTGTTTTTATAAAATCAATTTCATTGTGTTCTACGATGGGGATAGGAATAAAAGTATCAAGTATTAAGAATTAAGAATTAGGAATTAAGGGAATTATTCATCGTTATTCTTTGTAAAATCTTGAGAGTAATAATTTCTTTTTGATAGTAAATTATACAGTAATGGCGTGTAATTCTTAATACCTAATTCTTAATTCTTCATTGAAGTCAGTTTATATAGTATATTAGCTATTTACGATATTTATGGATTATATTGCTACAATAGGTTTAGAGATTCACGCGGAGTTGAAGACAAAAACAAAAATGTTTTGCGCGTGTAAAAATGAAACGGAGAATGAAATTTCCCCAAATGTTAATGTATGTCCAATTTGTATGGGACATCCTGGGACTCTTCCTGTTGCGAATGAAGAAGCGATGAAAAAAATTATTAAAGTTGGATTTGCGCTGGGATCTAAAATACCTGATCAAGCGTTTTTTTATAGAAAAAATTATTTTTATCCAGATCTTCCAAAAGGATATCAAATTACTTCTCAGGACGCTCCATTTGCAATTGGCGGTCAGATACAGGTGGGAAAGAAAAAAATTAGAATCAATCATGTTCATTTAGAAGAGGATACAGGGAAGCTACAACACTCTTCAAGTTCTGGTTCCTCATTGGTGAATTATAATCGTGCGGGTGTTCCTCTTATGGAATTGGTGACAGAAGCTGATATTTCTTCTGGAGCGGAAGCAAAAGAATTTTGCCAAAAGTTGAGATTGATTTTACGGTATATAGATGTTTCAGATGCTGATATGGAAAAAGGACAGATGCGATGTGAGGTTAATATCTCAATATCTAAATCAAAAGATCTAGGAACAAAAGTTGAAGTAAAAAACTTAAATTCATTTAAGGCTGTTGAAAGAGCAATAGATTATGAGATAAAAAGACAGAAAGAAGTTTTAGATGATGATAAAAAAGTTATTCAGGAAACACGTGGATGGGATGAAACAAAAGGGAAAACGATATCTCAAAGGAAAAAAGAAGATGCACATGATTACAGATACCTTAAAGATCCAGATCTGCCAATTGTAGATATTAAAAACAATTTTGATTTAGAGAACATTAAAGCGGACATCATAGAATTGCCTGAGCAAAGAGAGGCAAGATATAAAAAAGAATATAATCTAAGAGCTGAAAATATTTCTGTTTTAGTCCAAAATAAAGAATTGGGAGATTATTTTGAACAAACTATTTCTGAACTTAAAGCATGGTTGAAAACCAGTGGGCATGTCCACCGAAGTTTTAACGAAGGTGGAGGAGATGAGCATGAGAAGGCAATAAAATTAACAGCCAACTATATTGTAAGCGAACTTCGAAAGATGCTGGTTGCGGGAAAAATTAATATAGAAAAATGTAAAATTACCCCAGAAAATTTTGCGGAACTAATTAAAATGATTATCAAAAAAGAAGTTTCTAGCTCGGGAGCGCAGGAACTTTTGAAAGAAATGTATGAGACAGGTGGAGATCCATCTCAAATCGTGGAAGCTAAAGATCTAAAACAGGTGAGTGGTGGAGGTGAAATAGAGAAATTTATTGACGAAGCAATAAAAAATAATCCTCAATCAGTGGAGGATTATAAAAACGGGAAAGAAAATGCCTTGCAGTTTTTAGTAGGGCAGACAATGAAAGTGTCTAAAGGGAAAGCAAACCCCCAAGAGGTGAGAAAAAGATTAGAGGTGAAGATAAAGCATGGTGGTTAAAGTATAGTATAGATTCTAATAGGGCAAATAACCAATCACCAAGAAACAAGATACCAATGAAATTAAAAAGCTCAAATTAAAAATTAAAAAGGAATTTCAGCCCGAGGCTGATCCGCATCGGACGAATATATTCGTATCGGGCGGAAAAAATATCTCAGCCCGCGAGCTGATCATCCTGCGGGGTGAAAATATCAAATACAACGATATCTCTTTTTAATTTAGCTTTTGATATTCCTTTTTAATTTGTCATTTTTAGTTTTTAATTTATTCGTTGATATTCCTTTGAGATTTGGATTTTGGATTTTATTGGTTATTGTTTCTTGTCACCCCGCTGGGTGATCACCCGTTAGAGGGATATCTTGGTTATTACTTAAATTTATTGTCTAAAAAATTATCAACTAATGACTTTGCTTTTTCATAATTATCAATCCATTGTATATTCGCATTTCTTCTAAACCATGTCATTTGTTTCTTTACATACTGTCGGGTATGAGTTTTAATTAAGTCTATGGCTTGTTCTAAAGTTAAATGTGCATTAAAATGTGCATTTAATTCTGCATAGCCGATCCCGCTCATTGAAGGTAAATCTGGAGAATATTTTGTAGATAGTTTTTTTACCTCATCAACCAAACCATTAGCTATCATTTCATCAACCCGGCGGTTGATTTTTTCGTCTAAAACTTTTTTATCTGTGCGGATTCCTATTTGTAAAACATCAAAAAGTGGTTCTCCTTTTTTTCTCTGTTTAGAAAACGGTTTGCCTGTAGTTTTACATACTTCTATTGCGCGAATCAATCTACGCTTATTGTTAAGATCTATCTGAGTATAATAATTCAGATCAAGCTGTTTCAGTTCTGTCTGTAAATCTTGAATATCCTTACTTTCTAATTCTGCCCTTAATTTTTTGTTAGGCTTAGCTTCTGGAATATCAAGATTGTCAATAACTGAACTAATATACAATCCCGTTCCTCCAACTAAAAATGGAATTTTCCCACGATTATGTATGCCATTAATTTTCTGTATTGCCAATTTTTTGTAATCTGACAATGTAAATTCCTCATCCGGATTAACGATGTCTATCAAATGCTGTGGAATATTATTCGTGGGTTTTGAAATTTGAAATTTGAAATTTGGAATTTGAGCCCGTGGCGACTTTGCCGTCCCAATATCCATCTCTCTATAAACTTGACGACTATCTGCAGAAACGATCTCTCCGTTGAATTTTTGAGCGAGTTTAACAGCCCATCCAGTTTTACCACTGGCAGTAGGCCCTAAAATGACAATTAATGGTTTTTTTAAATTTGAATTTGACATATTTTTTTAGATCTGGTATATTATATGTAAGTGCTAAAAGTGCTTACATAATAAGATAGTATCGGAGCTTTGAAGTTAACCAGTCACTATCTTCTTATGCTCCGATACAATATAAATGTTCTTTGAAGTGGTATATAAATAGGATTGTGAAATTTTGTTAATTTTAACAATAAAAATTAATTAGAATAAAACATTTTGCGATCCTATAGATCATAGAGGGTTTATGCATAAATATGTGTAAACCCTTTGCTTTTTTATAAAGCATAATGAATCGTGAGATTTTTTGTTAACTTATTTAATAGCTGGGTTAATAGGGGAATGGAATGTTTGTCGACGCTCTTATTCCGTCTTGCGATTTTTATCAAGGGTATCTTGCAATTTAAGTGCCCTTGATTTTTTTTCTTCCAATAAAACATCATCATCTATCTTTTCAGCAACTGTTCCAGATCGGACAGAATAGCAAGATATATAGGCGTTAGAGAAACCGATCTCTTGAAATAATTTCAAAGTGTCATTAAATTGTTCTTTTGTCTCTCCCGGAAAACCAACAATTACATCAGTGGAAATTTTTATATCAGGAACTTTACTCCTGATTTTTTTAATTAACTCTTTATAATGTTCAACAGTATATTGTCTATTCATCTTTTTTAAAATTTCATTATTCCCAGATTGAACTGGCAAATGCAGAAACTCTTTATCAACCTTTTCAAGATTCGCAATTGCATCAATCAACTCATCCGACATATCCTTCGGATGCGATGTCATGAATTTAATTGTGAATTTGCCAGAGATGTCATTTATTAGTTCAAGCAATTTAGGAAAATCTATTAATGAATGTGTTGTTCTATTTGATATTTGAAATTGATCATTGGAAATTGATTGAAAATTGGAAATTGAAAATTGAGAATTACTTCTGTAGCTATTTACATTTTGTCCCAGCAGTGTAATTTCGCTACATCCCTTTTGAACGAGTGATTGAATTTCGTCAAGTATGTCTTGCGCTGGTCTTGAGTATTCTCTCCCACGAGTGTATGGGACAACACAATATGAGCAGAAATTGTTGCATCCAGTCATGATTGGGACAAAGGTCTTCTCCTTATCAGAATAAGATGGGGGAGTAGAAAGGAACTTGTTGATATTAGCGTCGGGACCAATAAAATCTGTTAGCGATTTAATTTCTAAACTTTTAAACTTCCTTAATCTGTTTTTATCAGATTCTAAAAGACATCCAGTGACTATGATTTTTGCATTAGGATTTTTTTTAACGATTTCCCCGATGTTTCCAAAGATTCTATCAATCGCATGTTGTCTAACGGCGCAAGTGACGATTATAACGAAATTTGCTTCGTATTTTGAAGAAATTTTTGAAAGTCCCTGTGCGTTTAAGATTGTTTCAATTCGTTCGCTGTCAGAGAAATTCATTTGGCAACCGAATGTTATGATATGATAAGTTTTCATAGTGGGCTCTTTATATTTTTTAACATGGGATTTGTCACTTGTGTATATCTCTGGGTTGTTCTGATGTTTTGATGTCCTAATAATTCTTGCACATATCTGATGTCTGTTCCATTTTCCAGCAAGTGTGTTGCAAAACTGTGTCTTAAACTATGAAAAGTCGCTTTTTTCTTAATCCCGGATTTTTTCAGAGAATTTTCAAAAACTTTTTGAGCTGTTCTTGTAGTCAATTTTCCACCTCGTTCACTTGCGAAAACAAAGTCAGTATCAATCTTACCTGCTATTAAATTTCTTATATCGTATACTAATTTTTCAGGCAAAACGCTAATTCTGTCTTTCTGTCCTTTTGCTTGTCTGATGTAAACAACTAATTCATCAAGATCGATATCTTTGACTTGCAGAGATATAATCTCGCTGACTCTTAGCCCAGCTCCATAGGTGAGTGAAATCAATAATCTATGCTTTGTATTTTGAGTTGATTCTAGTATTTTCCCAATTTCATTTCTGGAAATTACAGTTGGGATAAATTTCCCTTTTTTCGCTGAACGGATGTCTATCTTCTGATTATTTCTCATTACATCACGATAATAGAATTTGATTGCGTTAAGAAATAGATTTCGGCTTTGAGGAGAAACATCTTTTTCTTGGCAGAATAAGAGAAAATTTTTGATGTTTTCAATGTCTAATTTTTCAAATTCGGTTTTCTTAAAAGCAAAGTATTCACGTAATCCATAGAGATAGCTTTTGATAGTCCGTGGGCTGTAATTTCGTATTTTTAGTTCTCTTTCCGTTAATTCTAATTGTTGCATGGTTGTTTTGATGGTGGTATAATAGAGTTAGTTTTTAGACATCTTAATTTTAACATAAATCCGTATAATATACAAATTTGGGATGTTATTAAGAAAAGATGTCGTATAAAAACGAGTTAGCTGAAATATTCCTTTTCTTTTTCGAGCTATCGCCCTAATTGTTTTAAAA